>Ga0153954_1000132_pt1 | contig 66401 bp, 62 predicted proteins | sample TSFL038MetaG_FD_102277 | JGI IMG/M metagenome (GOLD analysis project Ga0153954, IMG submission 102277) | Attine ant fungus gardens microbial communities from Florida, USA - TSFL038 MetaG | ecosystem: Host-associated > Fungi > Mycelium > Unclassified | place: USA: Florida, Wekiwa Springs State...
CGGCGGTGGCGGTGGGAGCGGCGGGAACGGCTCCGGCAGCGGCTCGTCAAAGTGCTGCGGAGGCGGCGGCGGCGAATACCAATCGTTCTGCACCGGGATGGGCGCACTGGGCGGCACGCCCGCATAGCCGCCGATCTCGGTGGGCTTGGGGAACTGCACGATCGGATCGCCCCACAGCGCGCCGTCCATGCTGGCTTTCCAGATGTCGGCCGGCAGACCCGCGCCGTAGACCGGCCCGCCCCACTTGTTCGTCAGCGGTTCGTCGCCGCCGGTGGTGCCCACCCACACCGCTGTCGACAGGGTCGGCGTGTAGCCGACCATCCAGGCGTCCCGGTTGGCCCCGGTGGTCCCGAGCTGGGTGGTGCCGGTCTTGGCCGCGGCCGGGCGCCCACCGGCCAGGTCGTGCCCGCCCGACCAGCTCGGAATCGCCTTCATGGCGTCGGTGACGTTATCCGCAACGCCCTTCGGTATCCGCTGCTCGCCGGAGTCCTTGGCGTTCACTGTGCCATCGAAGAGCACCCGGTCGTCGGGGCCCACGACCTTCGCGATGAAGTGCGGTCGGTGATACATCCCGGAGTCCGCCAGGGTGGCGTACGCCGACGCCATGTCGATCACCCGAGTCTGGTACTGGCCGAGCACGATGCCATTCTCCGGGGGCCCGCCAAGGCCGTCCTGGGACAGGGTGTGCGCGACACCCGGGAAGCTCTCGGCGACTCCGAGCTGGTGTGCGGCGTCGGCGACGTCCTGCGGTCCGTGCTTGAGCTTGAGCATCAGCCGGTAGTAGGCCGTGTTGAGAGACCGTTTGAGTGCCTCGGCGATGTTGCAGACGCCGCAGCTGGCGCCGCCCACGTTGCTGATCTTGGTCTTGCCGACCGTCAGCGGGCCGCTGTCGATCTGCTCCCCCAGGCCGATGCCCTGTTTCAGCGCCGCCACCAAAGCGAACACCTTGAAGGAGGAACCGGTCTGCAAGCCGGCCTGGGCGAAGTCGAAGCCGCCTACCTCGTCGCCGCCGTAGTAGGCCCGCACCGCACCGTTGCGTGGATCGATGGAGACCACGGCGGTCCGCACCGTCGGCTTTTGGCCGGCCATCGTCGCCTTGACGGCCTTTTCCACCGCCCGCTGCGCCTTCATGTCGATCGTGGTGGTGATGCGCAGTCCCTCCATGTTCAGGGTCTGCTCGTCGATGTGGAACATGTCGAGCAATTCTTCGGTGACCTGGCGCTGAATCAGCCCGTTGGGTCCGGACACCTGGTCGGCGTTGCGCGCCTGGTCGGGCGGGATGGTCGTCGGGAAGAACTGCTTGGCCCGCTCGCTGAGCGTCAGGGCGCCGGTCTGCACCATGCCGTCGAGTACCCAGTTCCATCGGTCGACGGCCCGGTCTCGGTTGATGGCCGGATCCAACGCGGATGGCCGCTGAATCACCGCCGCCAGCAGAGCGCCCTCGGAGACGGTGAGGTCCTCGACCCGCTTGTCGAAGTACGCCCGGGCGGCCGCGGCGATCCCGTAGGTGGTGCGGCCGAAGTAGATGATGTTGAGGTAGGCCTCCAGCACTTCGTCTTTGGACCAGGCCTCCGACATCTTGGTGGCGATCACGAGCTCTTTGCCCTTGCGGACCAATCCGCCCATGCCGGCGCGCTCGGATCCGACCAGGGCGTTCTTGACGTACTGCTGGGTGATCGTCGAGCCGCCCTGGGTGTCACCGCCGGTCAGGTTGTTCTTGACCGCCCGAAACAATCCCGAGACCGAGAAGCCGGAGTTGGTGTAGAAGTCGCGGTCCTCGGCGGCCAACACCGCGTCACGGACGTGGACCGGTACCCGGTCAAGCTTGATGTCAATCCGATTCCCGTCCGGCGGAACGATTTTCGCCAGTTCAGTACCGTCGGCGGCGAGGATCGTCGACACCTGGGTGGTGTGGATGTCACCGGGTTCGGGGACCTCCACGGTGCGGTAGGCCATCCCGAAGGTGACAAGCGGCACCACCAGGCCCAACGCCGTGGCGGCATACAGGCCGCGCCGCGCCCAGAGCCAATTCCGCCGCCGGCGCGATTCGTGCGGCTCGGCATCGACATCTGCCGGCGGCTCATCGGGGACACAGAGCTTTTCGCCGTCCGGGCGCGGCCGCTCCATGGCTGCCTTGACCACTTCGAGGCGCTCCTCCCGATTCGCCTCGTCATCGGTGCATTCGGCGGAGTCGTCGGCGGTGCCGTCGGCGCCGGCCCCGCTCGCTTCGTCGATGGGCTTGGCGTCGGTCGTCGTCAAGAAGTGCTCTTCTTCAGCGCTGCCGGCACCCGGCGCTGTCGGGCCCTGGGTCTTCACCGGCGCCCAGGGCATCCCCGCGGGTAGGAGTCGGGCTTCCGGCCCTTCGCCATCCCGATTCGGGCGCAACCCATTTCGGCAATCGGCGAAGTGCTCAGCAGCCAGTCGTCCCCCACGCGTCGCTGCAGTCGCATGGCCAACAGACTACTTCCGTGGACTCACCATCGGGTTGAAACTAGGTCACAAACTCGCTACGGCGCAGCGGGGGGCTGCTCCGCCGGCGGCGGGCCACCCGCCTCGGGCGCAGGCGGTGCCGCCGGAGCGGGCGGGGCTGCCGTGATCGTCGTGGGCGGACCGATCGGGATGGTGATGCCCGGCGCGATCTCGATCGTCGGCTGGATGACGGTCTCCTCCGGCGGTGGCGGCGGTCCGGCAGCCATCGGCGGGGGCGGCGGCGCGGCCGGGACACCCGCATAACCGCCGATCTCGGTCGGTGTCGGGAAGGTTTCGTTCGGCGTGCCCTTCAGGGCGCCATCCATGGTGGCCTTCCAGATGTCAGCCGGGATGCCCGCGCCGTAGACCGGGCCGCCCCACTGATTCACCAGCGGCTCGTCTCCCCCGGTGGTGCCCACCCAGACCGCCGTCGACAGCGACGGCGTGTAGCCGACCATCCAGCCGTCCCGGTTGGCCCCGGTGTCGCCGAGCTGCGTGGTGCCGGTCTTGGCCGCCGACGCACGTCCGCCGGCCAGGTTGTGCCCGCGCGACCAGGCGGCGATGGGTTGCATGGCGGCGGTGACGTTGTCGGCGACCGCCTTGGGGACGCGCTGCTCGCCGGTGTCTTCGGAGGTCTTCGCATCGAACAGCACCCGGCCGTCGGTGCTTTCCACCTTCTCCACGAAGTGCGGCGGGTGGTAGATGCCGGAGTCTGCCAACGTCGCGTACGCCGAGGCCATGTCGATCACCCGGGTCTGGTACTGGCCCAGCACCACTCCGCCTTCAGGCGGACCGCCTTCCTGCGACAGGGTGTGCGGCACTCCGGGGAAGCTCGTGGCGACCCCGGCCTGATGCGCGGCGTCGGCGACGTCCTGTGCCCCGTTCTTGAGCTTGAGCATCAGCCGGTAGTAAGCGGTGTTCAGCGACCGCTTGAGCGCCTCGGCGATGTTGCAGACACCGCAGCCCTCGCCCTCGGCGTTGGTGATCTTGGTCCGGCCGTTGTCGAGGGTCAGCGGCGAACTGTCGATCTGATAGCCCAGGCCGATGCCCTGCTCCAACGCGGCCACCAGCGCGAACACCTTGAACGACGACCCGGTCTGCAGCCCGGCCTGGGCGAAATCGAAGCCGTTGGCGTCCGAGCCCCCGTAGTAGGCGCGCACTGCGCCGTCACGCGGGTCGATGGACACCACCGCCGTACGCATGTTGGGGATCTGGTCCTTGAGGTAGGTGCTCACCGCCTCCTCGGCGGCGTCCTGCGCCGCTGGATCGATGGTGGTGGTGATCTGCAGGCCCTGAGTGTTGAGCGTCTGTTCGTCGATGTTGAACAGCTCAAGCAGTTCCTGCGTGACCTGCCGCTGGATCAGTCCGTTGGGGCCGGTGGTGATGTTCTGGGCGCGGGCCAGTTCGGGCGAGACCGTGGACGGAAACTCCTGGGCGGCACGTTCACCGGCGGTCAACGCGCCAGTCTCCACCATGCCGTCGAGCACCCAGTTCCACCGGTCGAGGGCGCCTTCGGGGTCGACCGCCGGATCCAGGGTGGACGGCCGCTGGATCAGTGCGGCCAGCAGCGCACCCTCGGCGATGTCCAGTTCCTCGACGGGCTTGTCGAAGTAGGCCCGCGTCGCCGCGGCGATTCCATAGGCACCGCGGCCGAAGTAGATGATGTTCAGGTAGGCCTGCAGCACATCGTCTTTGCGCCAGGCACTGGACATCTTCGTGGCGATCACCAGTTCTTTGGCCTTGCGGACCAATCCGCCCATGCCGGCCCGCTCGGACCCGACCAGGGCGTTCTTGACGTACTGCTGGGTGATCGTGGAACCACCCTGGGTGTCACCGCCGAAGAGATTGTTCTTGATCGCGCGGGCGAAGCCCGACACCGAGAACCCCGGGTTGGAGTAGAAGTCGCGGTCCTCGGCCGCCAGCACCGCATTACGCACGTAGACCGGCACCTGGTTGATGTCGATGTCGACGCGGTTGCCTTCCGGCGGAATGATTTTGGCCAGCTCGGATCCGTCGCTGGCCAGGATCGTCGACACCTGGTTGGTCCGGATGTCTCCCGGCGAGGGCACCTCGGTGATGGTGTAGGCCATCGCGAAGGTGATGGCCGGCAGCAGCAGCATCACCACCACGGCGGTGTACAGCCCGCGCCGGATCCACCGCCAGTTCGGCGGATGCTGCCGCAGCCACTCCAGCGGATTCGGCGCAGCCGACGGGACGGTGGGCGCAGGGTGCTCGGACCGGCGCGGCGGCGGCGCGGTCGGCTTCTCCGGCGGTGGCTCGCGCCGCGGGATCCGGCCGCTCAACGTCTGCTCGCGTTGCGGAGGCGCCCCGTCGAGGGCCGCCCGGACCGCGTCAATCGGGTCCCGCAGGTCGGCCGTCACGGCATCGTCGACCGCCGGAATGATCGTGGTCAGACGGTCGTCTGGTCCCGACGGTGGGCGTCGGCCAGCGGCGTCGGAGGGCCGGGCCGAGCCAGCATCGGACCCGTCGTCGTGATGTTTACTCACTGGCGGTACGGGCTCCACTGCGGGCCGGCCGTCGACCGCGGGATCCCTTGGGCGGGCGCGCGAGGCCCAACACATACGACTTCACCAGGTGATTCCAGCTACAGGTCCGGCACACCTCAACGACGTACACCGAGAACTCCGAGAAGCGGGTGGCCAACAGGACCAGTTCCTCGGCCGAACGCGCCGAGCCCGAGACCGCACCCAGCTGGTCGCCGTACACCCACGACACCAGGGTGAGCGGCTCCTTGCGGCAGATGGGGCAGACCACCGCACTGGCCTTGCCGTGGAACTTCGCGGCGCGCAGCAGATACGGGTTGGCATCGCACACCTCAGTCACCCCGGTACGCCCGGAGTAGACCTCGGCCAGCAGGGAACGGCGCCGGAGCGCGTAGTCCACTACCTGTCGCTGCAATCGCACGGTGACCAGAGTACGTCGGGTCCTCACCAGCGGTCGCGATCAACGCCCCAACCGACGTCAAGCGGCGGATTCGGCGTCACGGCGGGGCGGGCTTCTTTTACTATCGTCGCCGTGGCGACACGGCAGACCGCGGGCACTCGGGCCAAGGACAGCGACCGGGACGACGTCTGCCGGATCTTGGACAGCGCACTGGGCGAGGGGCAGGTGTCCAGCGCCGAACACCAGGAGCGAGTCAGCGCGGCCACCCGTGCCGTGACCCTGGGCGATCTGCATTCCCTGGTCGGCGACCTGCAGACCGAGAGCGCGCCGGTCAAGTTGCCGGCGCTGGGCAGTCCCACGAAATTCGGCGTGCGCAGTGTCACCCTCAAGGCGCTGGGCACACTGGGCGCCGCGTTGTTGGCGGGCATGCTGCTCGGTTGGGCGATGTACGGAAACACCAGTTCTCCGCTGAGTTTCACCTCTGATCCCGGGGCCAAGCCGGACGGTGTGGCGCCGCTGGTGCTCACGCCGCCGCGACAGCTGCACTCGCTGGGTGGGCTCACCGGCCTGCTGGAGCAGGCTCGCAAGAAGTTCGGCGACACCATGGGCTACCGGCTGGTGGTCTATCCCGAATACGCATCCCTGGAGCGGGCCGACGCAGGCGAGGAGCGCCGCAAGCTGAACTACTCCTACCGCGGCGGCTGGGATGACCCGTCCACCTCGTCGAAGAGCAGTGACGACACGCTGGTCGATCTGGGCGCATTCGATGTGAAGACCGCGGTCGGGATCCTGCGCGGCGGCGCCGAAACACTCGGGATCAAACCCGCAGACGTGAAAAACACCTACCTGATCGTCGATCCGGCGCGGGATCCCACGACGCCGGGGGCGCTGTCGCTGTCGGTATACGTTTCCAGCGACTACGGCAGTGGCTACATCGCGTTCACGGGCGACGGCACCGTCAAACGCATCAATTACCCGACCTGAATTCTTGGCCGCTACGGCCTGAACACCCGAAGAACAGTAGCCACTTGGGCTTGGTTATATCGGCGCGATACTATGGCGCGAACCGTCGACCGGTCGTAGCTACGCCATCTTTAGGAGGTGACTGGAGTGCTTGAGCTTGCCATTTTGGGCTTGTTGCTCGAGTCTCCGATGCACGGCTACGAGCTCCGGAAGCGGTTGACCGGTCTGCTGGGTGCGTTCCGGGCGTTCTCCTACGGCTCGCTGTATCCCGCGCTGCGGCGCATGCAGCTGGCCGGAGTGATCGCCGAGGACGCCGCGCCGACGGGGACCCCGGTGCGCCGGGCCCGACGGGTGTACCGGCTGACCGACGACGGCCGTCAGCGGTTCAACGAGCTGGTGTCCGACACCGGCCCGCAGAACTACACCGACGACGGCTTCGGAGTCCACCTGGCGTTCTTCAACCGCACCCCCGCCGAGGCTCGGATGCGGATTCTCGAAGGCCGCCGCCGGCAGGTGGAGGAACGCCGAGAAGGCCTGCGCAATGCGGTGGCACGGGCCAGCAACTCATTGGACCGCTACACCCGCCAACTGCACCAGCTCGGGCTGGAGTCCAGTGAGCGGGAGGTCAAGTGGCTCAACGAGCTGATCGCGGCCGAACGCGTATCGCAGGGCCGGGCCGAACAACCCTGATCCTGCCGGACGCGGGCATCGGGGAAACACAACACAGCACTTCAGCAGTGAAGCAGAAAAAGGAGAGCGTCGAAAATGACTGAGCAAACGACGGATGTGCGGGTCGCCATTGTCGGCGTCGGCAACTGCGCGTCCTCGCTGGTCCAAGGCGTCCAGTACTACCAGAACGCCGATGACACCTCCACGGTCCCCGGCTTGATGCACGTGCGCTTCGGCCCGTACCACGTCCGCGACGTCAAGTTCGTCGCCGCGTTCGACGTGGACGCCAAGAAGGTCGGCTTCGACCTCTCCGAGGCGATCTTCGCCTCGGAGAACAACACCATCAAGATCGCCGACGTGCCGCCGACCAACATCATCGTGCAGCGCGGCCCGACCCTGGACGGCATCGGCAAGTACTACGCCGAGACCATCGAGGTCTCCGACGTCGAGGCCGTGGACGTGGTCGCCGCCCTGCGCGAGGCCAAGGTCGACGTGCTGGTCTCCTACCTGCCGGTGGGCTCCGAAGAGGCCGACAAGTTCTACGCCCAGTGCGCCATCGACGCGGGCGTGGCGTTCGTCAACGCGCTGCCGGTGTTCATCGCCTCCGACCCGGTGTGGGCCAAGAAGTTCGCCGACGCCGGCGTGCCGATCGTCGGCGACGACATCAAGAGCCAGGTCGGCGCCACCATCACCCACCGTGTGATGGCCAAGCTGTTCGAGGACCGTGGTGTCACGCTGGACCGCACCTACCAGCTGAACGTCGGCGGCAACATGGACTTCAAGAACATGCTGGAGCGCGAGCGTCTGGAGTCCAAGAAGGTCTCCAAGACCCAGGCCGTCACCTCCAACCTGACCGGCTCGCTGGCCGGCAAGGTTGAGGACAAGAACGTCCACATCGGCCCGTCCGACCACGTCGCCTGGCTCGACGACCGCAAGTGGGCCTACGTACGCCTTGAGGGTCGCGCCTTCGGTGACGCACCGCTGAACCTGGAGTACAAGCTCGAGGTGTGGGACTCGCCCAACTCGGCCGGCATCATCATCGACGCGGTGCGTGCCGCCAAGATCGCCAAGGACCGTGGCATCGGCGGGCCGATCCTGCCGGCGTCGGCGTACCTGATGAAGAGCCCGCCCAAGCAGCTGGCTGACGACATCGCGCGCGCCCAGCTTGAAGAATTCATCGTCGGCTAGACAACATCGACTCTGCGCGGGGACATGACTGACGACGAGCTGGCCGGCCTCTCGGAGTTCGCGCTGTTGCGCGGCAACGCCGAGCAGGCCGGTCTGGCCGGTGCCCTGCCCGACGTGGAGCGCGTCGAGATCGCCGAAGTCAGCGCGCTGCGGTGGGGTTCGGCACCGCCGCGGGTGGTGTTCCTGCATGGCGGCGCGCAGAACGCCCACACCTGGGACACCGTCGTCCTCGGGCTCGGTGAGCCCGCGCTGGCGGTGGACCTGCCCGGGCACGGTCGCTCGGCGTGGCGCGAGGACGGCGACTACTCACCCCAACGCAATGCCGCCACTCTGGCGCCGGTGCTTCGTGAGCTGGCGCCGGACGCCGAGTTGGTGGTCGGCATGTCGCTGGGCGGGCTGACCGCGATCCGGTTGGCGGCCACCGCTGGCGAGCTGGTGCGCCGGTTGGCGCTTGTGGATGTCACACCGTCGGCGTTGCAGCGCCATGCCCAGATGAGTGACGCCGACCGCGGGACGGTGGCGTTGGCCCAAGGCGATCGGACCTTCCCCGACTTCGAGTCCCTGCTGGCCGTCACCACGGCCGCGGCGCCGCACCGGGATCCGGAGTCGCTGCGACGGGGACTGTTCCACAACACCCGCCGGTTGCCGGACGGCAGTTGGACGTGGCGTTACGACACCATCCGCTCGGTCGGCGACTTCACCGAGCTGTGGACCGACGTCTCTGCGATCACCGCGCCGACCACCTTGATCCGCGGCGGTGACTCGGCGTTTGTCTCCGCCGAAGACGTTGCCGAGTATGCGCAGCGCTCGCCGGGACTGACGACTCATGTCGTGGACGGCGCCGGGCACTCCGTACAAAGTGATCGGCCTCGGGTCCTGGTCGAGCTGCTTCGCATGACCCTCGCCTGATACCCGACGCTGGGACCGCCGCATCAACCCGTCGGTTCACTCGCCTGATACCCGACAATTCCGGGGATAAGGTGGCGAGGTGGCCCGACCCATCCGCATCGCCGTACAACTGCAGCCCCAGCACTCCGCGCACTACAGCCCCATCCGCGACGCGGTCCGCCGTTGCGAAGACTCCGGTGTCGACATCGCCTTCAACTGGGACCACTTCTTCCCGCTCTACGGCGACCGCGACGGACCGCACTTCGAGTGCTGGACCATGTTGGCCGCCTGGGCCGAGCAGACCTCGCGCATCCAGATCGGTGCGCTGGTGTCGTGCAACTCCTACCGCAACCCGGAGCTGCTGGCCGACATGGCCCGCACCGTCGACCACATCGGCGATGGGCGGCTGATCCTGGGCATCGGCTCGGGCTGGAAGCACCGGGACTACCGCGAATACGGCTACGAGTTCGGCACCGCGGGCAGCCGACTCGACGACCTGGCCGGCGCACTGCCGCGAATCAAAAACCGCCTGGCCCAGCTGAATCCGCCACCAACCCGCGCCATCCCGATGTTGATCGGGGGTGGCGGAGAGCGCAAGACGCTGCGCCTGGTCGCCGAGCACGCCGACATGTGGCACAGCTTCGCCGACGCCGACAGCTACCCGCACAAAGCAGCGATACTGGCCGAGCACTGCGCCGCCGTCGGGCGAGACCCGGCCACGATCGAACACTCGGCGGCGCTGGGCGGTGACCAGACGCGGGGCACGGTGGCCGAATTCCTGGCCGAGGCCGACACATTGACCGGACTCGGGGTGAGCCTGCTGACCATCGGCAGCAGCGGCCCCGACTACGACCTGACCGCCGCCGAGGCGCTGTGCCGATGGCGCGACCAGCAATAAGGTTTGCGGCGTTCATCGCCACGTGCATGATCGTGGGCGGTCTGGCGGCAGTGCCACCGGCCGGGGCCGCCCCAGACCTGTGCACCCCGCCCGGGGAGCAGGCCGCCGTCACGTTGCCGGTCAAATTGGCCAACGCCAAGCGGCCGCGCGAGGACAAATACACCACCGCCGGCGTCGAACCGCTGAGTTCGATTGACGTGACCAAACTGGGGCTGGGCACCCCCGGGGTACTGACGGTCGGCACGCAGACCGAAAGCCCCCCGACGAACTGCATCAACGCCAAGGGCCGCTACAGCGGGTTCGACAACGAACTGCTGCGGGCCATCGCCAAGAAACTGGGCCTGCGGGTGCACTTCATCGGCACCGACTTCTTCGGCCTGCTGGCACAAGTGGAGTCGGGACGTTTCGACGTCGGGTCGGCGTCGATCAACGCCACCGACGAGCGCCGCCGCACCGTCGGCTTCACCAACGGCTACGACTTCGGCTACATGGCGCTGGTGGTTCCGGCCGGATCGGGAATCACCGGCTTCGACGCACTGGCCGGCGGCCAACGCATCGCGGTGGTCCAGGGCACCGTCGAAGACGCCTACGCCGTCGACGCACTGGAAGCCGAGCCGGTGCGGTTCCCCGACTCGGTCACGCTGTACGCCAGCCTGAAAAGCCGCCAGGTCGACGCGTGGGTGGCGCCGTCGCTCACCGCGCTGAACCTGCTGAAGCCGGGCGATCCGGCGCAGATCGTCGGTTACACCTTCAGCCCGGCCGGCTTCGAGGCCTACGCCGTGGCCAAGGGAAACCAGGCGCTGATCTCGGCGTTGAACTCCGGCCTGGACGCTGTCATCGAAGACGGCACCTGGCCGCAGCTGTTCACCGACTGGGTGCCCCGGCCGCTGCCGCCGGACTGGCAGCCGGGATCGAAGTCGGCGGCCACCCCGCATCTACCGGACTTCGCCGCGATCGCCGCCCGGCATCACCGGGCCGAGTCGGAGCCGTACACACCCAAATCGACGCTGGCGCAGCTACGCGACTCCTTCTTCGACTGGCATCTGTACCGGCGCGCGCTGCCCGACCTGATCAAGACCGGTCTGCCCAACACGCTGCTGCTGACCGTGAGCGGTGGCGCCATCGGATTGGTGGCGGGGCTGGGGCTGGCCGTGGCCGGAATCTCACGCACCCGATGGCTGCGCTGGCCGGCGCGGATCTACACCGACATCTTCCGGGGATTGCCCGAGGTGCTGATCATCCTGCTCATCGGCCTGGCGGTCGGGCCCCTGGTGGGCGGGCTGACACACAACAACCCGTACCCGCTGGGGATCGCGGCGCTGGGGCTGACCGCGGCGGCCTACATCGGGGAGATCTTGCGCTCGGGCATCCAGAGCGTGGAGTCCGGTCAGCTGGAGGCCTCGCGCGCACTGGGTTTCGGCTACCCGGCGGCGATGCGCCTGGTGGTGATCCCGCAAGGCATCCGGCGGGTGCTGCCGGCACTGGTCAACCAGTTCATCGCCCTGCTCAAAGCGTCGGCGCTGCTGTACTTCCTGGGTCTGGTCGCCGGCCAGCGCGAGCTGTTCCAGGTGGGCCGCGACTTCAACGCCCAAACCGGCAGCCTCTCCCCCTTGGTGGCCGCCGGCATCCTCTACCTGGCCCTGACCATCCCGCTGACTCACCTGGTGAACGTCGTCGATCATCGGCTGCGACGCGGCAGGCCCGCCGAAGCCGATGACGCCATCGAGCTGAGCCCGGCGATCTCCAGTCAGGAGATGACATGACGGCGCCCGCGGCCCGCGAACCGGTGTCGCTGGCGGCCACCGGGATTCAGTTGTCCTTCGGCAAGCACCGGGTACTGCGCGGAGTCGACCTCGACGTGCCAGCCGGCGCCACCGCCGCGGTGATCGGTCCCTCCGGCTCGGGTAAATCGACGATGCTGCGCACCTTGAACCGACTCCACGAGCCCGACGCAGGCGACGTCTTGCTGGGTGGCCGATCGGTGTTGGCCGACGACCCCGACGAGCTGCGCCAACGGATCGGGATGGTATTTCAGCATTTCAATCTCTTCCCGCACCGCACCGTGCTGGACAACATCACCCTGGCGCCACGCAAGCTGCGCGGAATGTCCGACAACGCCGCGCGCGAGCTGGCGCTGAGCCTGCTGGACCGGGTCGGGCTGAAGAGCAAGGCCACCGCCCGCCCGTCGGCGCTCTCCGGTGGCCAGCAACAGCGGGTGGCGATCGCCCGAGCGCTGGCGATGCAGCCGCAGGTGATGCTTTTCGACGAAGCCACTTCGGCGCTGGACCCGGAGTTGGTCAAGGGGATCCTGGCGTTGATCGCTGACCTGGGCGCCGACGGCATGACGATGGTGGTGGTCACCCACGAGATGGGGTTCGCCCGCTCGGCGTCGGACACGGTGGTCTTCATGGACCGCGGCAAGGTCGTGGAATCCGGTCCGCCCGATCAGATCTTCGACAACGCCGAGACGCAGCGGCTGCAGAAGTTTTTGTCCCAGGTGTTGTGACAGCAACCTGCACGACTTGTCAACCCTGTTTACAGTCACCGGTTAGACTGGCGAACTATGACGGAGAGCCAGGCCGATACGCCGCAGGTGACGGCGATAGCAGAAGGCCTGCACCGTTCGCTGTCCAAACTGTTTTCGATCTTGCGGCGCGGCGACATCAGCGGAGGCACCCCGACTGGCGAACTCACGCTGGCTCAGCTGTCGATCCTGATCACGCTGCTGGACCGGGGTCCCATCCGGATGACTGAGTTGGCCGCCCACGAGCGGGTCCGCACGCCCACCACTACCGTGGCGATCCGCCGCCTGGAGAAGATCGGCCTGGTCAAACGCAGCCGGGATCCGTCTGATCTGCGCGCGGTGCTGGTCGACATCACCCCGGAAGGCCTGGCGAGCCACCGCGAGTCCCTGGCAAACCGGCATGCGGCGCTGGCGGCGATGCTGGACAAGCTCAGCCAGGAAGAACTCGACACCCTGACCCGCGCGCTCGAGCCGCTGGAGCGCCTGGCCACCTGTGACGGTGTCGAACCGGCAGCCACCGACGAGGCGGGCTGCCCCCTGGATTGCGGTTGATGCCGACTGCCCTGATCACCGGTGCCGGCGGCGGAATCGGTTCGGCGATAGCGGAGGCGTTGGCGTCCACCCACACCCTGTTGCTGGCCGGCCGGCCGTCAGCGCGTCTGGACACGGTGGCCGAACGTCTCGGCGCCACCACCTGGCCGCTGGACCTGGCCGACGCCGACGGGATCGCCGCGGCCACCGAGATCGTCGACGAACTCGACGTGCTGGTGCACAACGCCGGGGTGATGCTGCCCGGTGCTGCCGGCGAGTCCTACATCGAGGAGTGGCGGGCCACCTTCGAAGTGAACGTATTCGGCGCGGTGGCCCTGACCCTGGCGTTGTTGCCCGCCCTACGGGCGGCCCGGGGTCAGGTGGTTTTCATCAACTCCGGTGCCGGCCAACGGGTTTCGCCGGGCATGGCGTCGTATTCGGCGAGCAAGTTCGCGCTCCGGGCGTTCGCGGATTCACTGCGCAGTGACGAGCCGGCCCTGCGGGTCACCACGGTCTACCCGGGCCGGGTCGCCACCGACATGCAGCAAGACCTGGTCGCCTACGAAGGCGGTGAGTACGACCCGGCCCGTTTTCTGCGTCCCGAAACAGTCGCCGAAGTGGTGGCCGCCGCGATACGCACCCCCGCCGAGGCGCAGCTGCAGGAAGTGGTGGTCCGGCCGCGCTGACCAGGTTGATTCGGCGGTCCAGCTTCGCCTCTCCTTCGTCGAGGCTAACCGCCGGGGTCAGCCGATGATTCCCGCCCGGACCTGGTCGGCGACCTTGAGCGCCTGATCGGACACGATCCCGCTGCTGCACACCAGAACCTCGATGGCCGCGTTGGACTTTCCGGTGATGACGTGCGAGCACGTCGAGTGGTCCGAGACCCGGTTGGTGCGGACCGCGAAGCCGTCGCCCGCCTCCGACGGGGTCTGCACGTACCACTGCTCATCGTCTTGTCCGGGCAGCGTCAAGTTGACCTGGTCACCGGCGCAGTTCTGCCAGGACTGCGCGGTCTCGCTCACGAAATCCGACGCGGCCTCTTCGGTGGGGAATGCGGCGATCACCGTCGTGACCCGCACCCGAACCGGACCGGTCACATCGCTGGTGAGGGTTTGCAGATCGATCCCGCGGAATGAAGTGCCACCATAAGTCGATTCGGTTGCCGGATAGACCGCCCCGACACAGCCCTTCTCAATGGACTTGTAGTTCCGCAGCCCGTTGGAATGGTCGGTGACGGCCAGCGAGGGGTTCCGAAGTCCCGGACCGGCGAAGATGCTGTTGAGCGAAGCGGGGTCGGGTTGCAGGGCCGCGAGGTCACCGGCCTCGACCGGGGCTGCGACGGCCGGCGCCGCAAGCACCCAGCCGGCCGCAGCGATGCCGGCGGTGAACATGCCCAGAGTGTGCGGATTGCGCATGGAGAGCGGACCTTTCGTCGACGTAGTTCGGGAGGCTCAAGCTAGGCGAGGTTACGGACAATCTGCGAACGCAGGCTGCGTCCCTTGCCGCCAGGATTGGCGTCGGTGCACAGCCGCACGTCGACGACGTAGTTGTTCTTGGCCTGTAGCACCCGCTCGCAGCCCGCCGTGCCCTTCATGGGATTCGCGAACAGCGTGGCGAACAGTTCCAGGCCTCCCGCGGTGACCACACCAGCCTTGAGATCTGCGCTCAGCCCGTCGGCGTATTCGGCGGTCAACGGTGTGCCCTTGCAGCTCTTCCAGATGGCGGCCTGGTCATTGAGGTAGGTCTGCGCGGCTTTGGCGTCGGGGAATTCGGCGACGGCCTGGACCACGTTGGGGTTCAGCTCGCCACCGGGCTGCCGAAGGGTCTGCACGACGAAGTCGGTGTAGCCCGAGCCGGCGTAGGCCGCCGCCGAGCCGGGCGCGTACACCGCCGTGCAGTTCGCCGGCGTGGTGGTCGGCGTACTCAGCGGCTGAGTGCCGGACTCGGAGCTGATCACCTGCATCGTGGTGTCCATCCGCTCGCTGACCTCATCGGCGGGAACCAGCACGTCAGCCAGGTCCACGGCACTCGGCGCGGCCTGCGCGATCGACCCGTCCGCGAGCATCCCGATTAACGCCGCGGCCGAGACTGCCACCACTGGGGCTAGGTGAATTCGCATCGAAATCCATTCCGTTTCGCCGTGTTGAGATCCCCTACCGGCGGCTGGGGCTGACCGCATGTTATCCGGTGTTCCCCGCCAAGACCCCTCCGTTGGAGTTCGCAATGTGGTTCCATCGATAACCGAACCGACGGACCCAACGTTAAGGACGTGCAATGCAACGGGACGACACCGACCGGAGAATCGGTTACCTGGCGCTCGCGATCGCGACCTGCGCCGCCGGGGCGCTGGCGATACTGCCTGGACTGGCCTCGGCCACCCCGGGCGCGCCCGGCATCGACGACACCAACCCTTCCGCGGATGTCGACCTGGCCGCTCTCCAGCTGACCTCGGCGGAGGCGTCGCCCATCGTCAAGTGGCCGTCCGATCCGCCCCTTGAGTTGACGGTGTACAAGACCGCGACCTCGCCGATCGCCGGTGCGGCCAGCACCTCCGATGCGCAGTGCGCCAGCGCGGTCTATGCCGGCCTGGACAAGACCTATGACGGCAGTGGCTACACCGGCCTGAACTACCAGGAGCTCACCGGATTCGGTTCCAAGAACAGCTATTCGGTGATCTCGGTGGCCTCCAGCTACAACGACGAACACGCCGCGGCCAACATGGTGGCCAACACCATCCAGAACTGGACCGACTGCGGCCGCATGAAAGTGACCGGCGACCTCAGCGGCTCCACGCAGACCCGGACCGTCAACAACGTGGTCTCCACCACAGACGACATCTACCTGGTCAACAACATCACCGATGACGGTGGCGCCTGCTCGCACGCCATGACGTCGCAGGGCAACGTCGTGGTCGAGGTGTCGGCGTGCCGATCCAACATCGGTCTGGTCAAGCAGAGCCTTCAGCTGGCCAACAAGATGCTGGTCAAGCTGCCGTGACGCGCCGACTTATCGCCGGCTGCTGCGTCGGGCTGGCCGCGCTGACCCTCGCCGGCTGTGCCGCGGACGACCCCGACCAGGACAGCGCCGCCACAGTTGCGCCGGCGGCGGCCGCGGCGCCGCCCAGCGTCCAATCGGATCCGACGGCACCCGCCGCCCCGGCCGGTGAGCCAAGCGGGCAGCCCGCGGCAACTCCGGCGCCGGCCGGGCCGCGCTTGGTGACACCGGGCAAGCTTGGCGCACTGTTGGTTCCGATCGAGGAGCTCAACAACGTCGTCGGCGCGAAGCTGGGATTCGAGACGGTGTTCACCAGGCCCGGTGCGCCGGCCGGCGGCCTGGGCGACAAAGTGGGCTGCGCGGTGTTGTTCGGCTCCAACACCGACAGCTACGCAGGCGAATACACCGCCTTCCGGCGCCAGAGCGTGCGGGACGGCGAGGACAGCTCCCAACATTTCGTCGCACAGGAAGTGGCCGCCTTCGCCGATGTCGCCACCGCGTCCGCGAACTTCGGTAAAACCTTCGACAAGAAGGCCCTGGCCGGCTGTGACGGTGCCGTGGTGCATCGCCAGGGTGACGACGACCGCATCACCTGGCGGCTCAACCTGTCCAGCATCACTGCCGACACCGCCCGATGGACGCTGGACCAGTACGCCGACGGCAAGCCCAACGACTGGACTTGTGCGCACGAGGCGCGGACCCGCAGCAACGTCGAATTCACGGTGACCGTATGTCAATTCGGCAACGCAGCACCGGCTGCGACAGCGATCGGCAATCAGATCAACGACTGGATCCCCCACCCGTGACCGGCATTCGAGGAAAGGCGGCAGCGATGAAGGCACCGCAGGGACTGCTTTTCGGAATTGGCGTCATGTGCCTGGGCACGCTGGTCGCCGGGCTCCTTCCGGCTGCCGCGGCTGACTCGGGCGACACCACCGTGCCTGCGGGCAAGGTCGAGTCACTGTTGTTGTCCCCCGCGGCGGTCGGCGACATCGTCGGGGTCACGTTCGACTGGGAGAAGGCCAACCGGCGGCCCTACAAATCCGACGACCTCGGCGAGCACTCGGCGTGCGCCATGCTGACCGGTCCCGACGTGGAAGCCTTCGGCCGCGACTACACCGGTTACCGGTTCCGCGCCGACCGTGACGACGCCGAGAACTGGGAGTTCACCGTCCAGCAGCGGGTGGCGACCTACGCCGACGCCGCCACGGCGACGCAGACCTTCCAGAAGGTGTTCAGCAAGGCCGCGATGGCCAAGTGCAACGGCATCATCGCCACCATCAAGGACGAAGATGCGCAGTGGCGGTTCCGGATTCAGACGGTCGCCCCGACGTCGGCACGGTGGGTGGAAGACCAGCTGTCCGACCAGCAGCCCATCGGCTACAGCTGCTCGGACATTGCCGGGGTGACGCGCAATGTGCTCTACAGCGTCAAGGTCTGTCAGTACGGCAACGGTGGACCCGCCGCGGCCACCATGGCAGAACGCATCACCACTCAGGTCGCCGGCGTGCGCACCTGATTGGCGCGACCACTCCAGAATCGTGGCCGCGAACAAGGTCAGCCATCGCATCGCAGCGCTGGGTCCCTGGCTGCGCGCTGAACTCAAGCGGCGCAAGCTGGGTCAACTGCGGACATTCACCGCCGGTGTGATCCTGGCTGTTGCCGGCCTGTTCGGTGGGCTGGACACGGTGGATGCCGGCCCCAGCGTCTTTGCGGCTGACGAAGCGCACAGCGATGGTGAGTTCACCCTGACCATCGCCCGCGCTTCGGTGGTCAACGAACTGCGCGCCGGTCGGCGGATCGTCGCACCGGCCCAACCCGGCCATCGCTATCTGGGTGTGGTGAGCACGGTCCGCAACGACGGCACCATTCCCGGCCGGCTGATCGGCGAACTGCAGCTGCGCGACCAGCCGCAAAGCAGTTCCGTCGGGGTGTTTCGGATGATCGACGGCTCCCCCATCACCCAGTTGGGGCCGGGCCTTGAAGAGCAGCTCGTGTTCGTCTGGCGCATTCCCGACAGTGCGATTCATCCGGACCTCACCGTGACGTTGCGGGTCACCCAGAAACGCTTCACCGAGTTGCTGGTCACCTACGGCCGGGACTGGGTGGACAGCTCGAGCGACTATGCCGAGATCACCCTGCCGGTGACCGTCAAATGAGCGCACCGATCCGGCGATCCCGACCGGGACTGGCTGCTGCCCTGGCCGCGGCGCCGATCCTGGTGGCTGCCGCGCTGCTGTGGCAACACCTCCCTGACAGCACTCGCGTCTACGGACCGTTCGATGTGCCCGGCCGGTTCGGCGTGCAGACCAGTGGGCGTGCGCTGACGGTCACCGTCGACGGCGTACAGCTGACACCGGAGGTACAGGGTTCGGCGCGGTGGGCGAACCCGCCGCCGGTGACCGCCGCCGGGGCGTGGGTGGTGGTGCGCGCGAGCGTGTCGGCGACTGAGCGGACGGCGATGCCCAGCGTCGAACTTCGGGTGGGCCCCAACACCTACCGGCCGTCCGATCGGTTCCCCAGCTACACACTGGGCTATCGAGCAGATCCGGGAATCACCCAGCACGGCGCCTGGGTCTTCGACGTGCCACCCGAGTTGTTCGACCCGCCGGGCGCCGACCCGTTCGAGCTGCACGTGTGGCCCGGCCTCGACGACCGCCTGGATGACCGCTTGGTGATCAACCTGCGCGGCCACCTGGATTCCACCCCCGGCACGGTTCTGGTCGTGGCCCCGGAGGTGACCGGATGAGCGACCGCACGCTTCGCCTCTGGCAGCGCAACGTGATCGGCCTTGTGGTGGCTGCGATTGCCGCGGTGGTCCTGGGAATCACCGAGTTGTACCCGGACTGGTCGGCCTACCGCGCCCGCGCCACCCCGGCGGTGCTGGTCACCAAGGGCGACACCGTCACGGCCTACGGGCAGACCTGGCGGCTGGGCTCCATCCACCACCTCAACGCGGTGCCACATGCGTCCACGACCAGCCTGCCCGCCCACACGGCGCTAAGTGTTGTCACCCTCGAGCGTTCCGGGACCCCGCCCGCCGGGGAATGCACCGCGGTCATCACCGACGGGCGACGTCGTTGGCAGACCGCCGCCATCGGAAACGCGGCGCCACTGGTCGGCGACGCCACCGAGCGGTGCACCAAGCCCGGGCCGCTGCAGCTGAGCTTCCTGCTGCCCTCGGACGCCGTGCCCACCGCGGTCGACCTGATCAACACCGACGGCGGCATCATGCTGCGAATCACCTTGTGAAACCGGGCTTCCCGCTGCAGTGGTGACGGTGGCCAGGTTGGCACGGCGCACGCAGTAGGCAAACATCGCCGCGACCAGGGCGATCCGCAACGGCTGAACGATCAGCTGCGAGGCCAGGCTCATGGTGCCGCCGAACGCCGACCAGAACTCCGGGCCGTGCGGTCCGAGAATCTTCGCCATCCCCCGGTACAGGTAACCGTCGGTCAATTGGCTGCGGTAGAAGCTGCCCCTCATGTCCAGCCAAGCCAACACCAGATACGCCAGCACGTAACCCGACAGGCCGACCACACCGCCGTGCAGGATCAGCCGGGCCGCATCGACGATCGGGCCGAACCGTCCGGTCTTGGACTTGGCGTACTCGGTGGCCCGCGACCGCAGCTGTTCGGGTGTCTGTCGCCAGCGCTCGGTGACCCCGACCGCGGTCTCCCCCGGCGCGCAGGCCCGGCGCAGGATTGTCGGCCAATCGATCTGGGCGGACACCCCGTAGACGATTCCAGCCGCGGCCAGCCACATCAGCGGTACCGCGGCGCCACCGAAGGCCGTCCGCACCAGCCACGTGAATCCTTGCCAGGCCGTCTGCAGTGGTTGGACGTGCGAGAAAGCGTCGGCGCGAACCGCGTTGAACCACACCACAAGCCGACGGTGGCTGATCCAATCGCCGGGTTTGATCAACACGGTGATGCCCGCTGCCAGCGAGAAGGTCAGCACCAGGAACACCCACAGCGCGTCGATGTAGACCCTCAGTGCGATCAGCGCTGTCGGCAGCCGACTACTGAAGTGCCCCAATACATAACGGGCGGCCAGGGCAGCTGCGACAATCACCCAGGTGGTCCGGGAGATCGGCAGCATCTCGATATTGATCCCGCTCATCGCGTCGGCCACCCGGTAATCGAGCACCAGACGTTGATAGGCCAGCCAGTCTTCCTTAAACATCTGCCAGGCCAGATAGATGGCGAAGAACGGCACGATCACGCTGGTGAACAGGTCGATGCTGCGCAGCGACCGGCGCGGCAGGGCGGCCACCTCGGGAAGCCCGCGGCGCAGCACCAGGAACATCGCCACGTAGGAGCCCAGCTGCGCCAGGCCGGCACCGGGCATGATCAGCGCCGCCCACAACGGGTTGCTGTGCCCGGCCCAGGCGGCCGAGGCGATCACCACCCGGCGGACCACCAGTCCGGCGAGATAACACGCTGCCAGCTGCGGCCAGTACCGCCACCACAGTACGAATGGCGTCAGTAGGTTCCGCAGCACCGGCATCGTTGTCACACCACCAGATTCACCAATCGGCCGGGCACCACGATCACCTTCTTCGGGGTGGCACCGGACAGGAATGCCTGCACCTTCTCGTCGGCCAGGGCGGCGGCCTTGATCGCGTCGCCGTCGGCATCGGTTGGCACCGTGACCAGTCCACGCTTCTTGCCGTTGACCTGTACCGGGTAGTCGACGGTGTCGGTCACCAGGTAAGCCGGGTCGGCCACCGGGAACGGCCCGTGCGCCAGTGAGGTGTCGTTGCCCAGACGCCGCCAGAGTTCTTCCGCGAGGTGCGGGGCCAGCGGTGCGAGCAGCAGCGCCAACGGTTCAACTGCCGAGCGCGGAACCCCGTCGCGATGCTCCTTGGTCAGGTGGTTGGTGTACTCGATCAGTTTGGCAGCCGCGGTGTTGTTACGCAGTGCCGCATAATCTTCCGACACCCCGACGATGGTTCGGTGCAGCAGTCGCAGTGTCTCGGTGTCCGGTTCGCCGTCGAGCACCCGGGTCTCGCCGGTCTCCTCGTCGACCACCAGCCGCCACACCCGCTGCAGAAAACGATGCGCACCCACCACGTCCTTGGTTGCCCATGGCCGCGACATGTCCAGCGGGCCCATCGACATCTCGTAGACCCGCAGGGTGTCGGCACCGTAACCGTCGCAGATCTCGTCGGGCGACACCGAATTCTTCAGGCTCTTACCCATTTTGCCGTATTCGGCGAAGACTTCCGTCTCACCGTCGGCGCCCGGCAGGTAGAACTTCCCATCGCGTTCCACCACTTCGGCGGCCGACACATAGGACCCGCGGGAGTCGGTGTAGGCGGAAGCCTGGATGTAGCCCTGGTTGACCAGGCGGCGGTAGGGTTCGCGCGAGCTGACGTGCCCGAGGTCGTAGAGCACCTTGTGCCAGAAACGGCAGTACAGCAGGTGCAGCACCGCGTGCTCGGCGCCGCCGACGTAGAGGTCCACGCCGCCCGGATCATCGGGTCCGTGCTCAGCCGGCCGCGGCCCCATCCAGTAGGCCTCGTTCTCGGGCGCGCAGAAGCGTTCGGTGTTGTGCGGGTCGGTGTAACGCAGCTCGTACCAGGAACTTCCGGCCCACTGCGGCATGACATTGGTGTCACGGGTGTAGGGCTGCAGTCCGTCGCCGAAGTCCAGCTCGACATGCACCCAGTCGGAAGCCTTGGCCAGCGGCGGTGAGGGTTCGCTGGATGCGTCGTTCGGGTCGAACAGCACCGGTGAGTAGTCAGCGACATCCGGCAGCTCGACCGGCAGTGCGGCCGCATCCAGCGGGTGCGCGCGACCGTCCGCATCAAAGACGATCGGGAACGGCTCGCCCCAGTACCGCTGCCGAGCGAAAAGCCAGTCCCGCAACTTGTATTCGATGCGCGCCCAGCCACGGCCCTGCTCCTCCAGCTGTTGCGTCATTGCCTTCTTGGCGTCACCCACGGCCATGCCGTCCAGCGGACCGGAATTGACCAGCGTGCCGTCGCCGGCGTAAGCCGATTCTGAGATGTCGCCGCCGGCGATGACTTCGACTACCGGAAGGCCGAATTCGGCCGCGAACTCCCAGTCTCGCTGGTCGTGCCCGGGAACCGCCATGATGGCACCAGTGCCGTAGCCGGCCAGCACGTAGTCGGCGATGAAGATCGGCACTTGCTGCCCGTTGGCGGGGTTCGTGGCGTAACTGCCCAGGAACACACCGGTTTTGGTCTTGTTCTCCTGGCGCTCCAGGTCCGACTTCGCCGCGATCGCCTTGCGATAGTCGGCGACGGCGGCTGTCGGGGTGGCTGCTCCGAAAGTCCAGCGTTGGTCTACCCCGTCCGGCCACGCGTCGACGGTCAGCCTATCGACCAGCTCGTGCTCCGGGGCGAGCACCAGGTAGGTGACACCGAAAAGCGTGTCCGGGCGTGTGGTGAACACCTCGATGTCCACCGCTGAGCCGTCGGTGGTGGCCGCGCCGAACAATGCCGCCGCACCGGTGGAGCGCCCGATCCAGTTGCGCTGCATGGTCTTGACCTTCTCCGGCCAGTCCAGCAGTTCGAGATCATCGAGCAGCCGGTCGGAGTACGCGGTGATCCGCATCATCCACTGCCGCAACCGCTTCCGGAACACCGGGAAATTGCCGCGGTCGCTGCGCCCATCAGCGGTGACCTCTTCGTTGGCCAAGACGGTGCCCAGCCCCGGACACCAGTTGACCATCGAGTCCGTGCGGTAGACCAACCGGTGGCCGTCGATGACGTCGGCGCGCTCACCGGCCGACAGCTGCGCCCAGTCCCGGCCGTCGTCGAGGGTGCGCGCTCTAGAGTCGAATTCAGCGATCAGCTCGGAGATCGGGCGCGCCTTGTTCGCACTCGCGTCAAACCAGGCGTTGTAGATCTGCAAGAAGATCCATTGCGTCCACTTGTAGAAGTCGACGTCGGTGGTCGAGAAGCTGCGCCGGCTGTCGTGACCCAGGCCGAGGCGCCGTAGTTGCCGGCGGAAGTTCTCGACGTTGGCCTCGGTACGGGTGCGCGGGTGGGTGCCGGTCTGCACCGCGTACTGCTCGGCGGGCAGGCCGAACGCGTCGAAGCCCAGGGCGTGCAGCACGTTGCGGCCGGTCATCCGGAAGTAGCGGGCGTAGACGTCGGTGGCGATGTAGCCAAGCGGGTGCCCGACGTGCAGGCCATCCCCGGACGGGTAGGGGAACATGTCCTGGACGAACATCTTGTCGGTGGGAACTGTCGAGCCGTCGGTCGGTGCGAGAGAACCGACCGGGTTGGCGACGTTGAAGGTGCCCGCCTGCTCCCAGTGGTGCTGCCAGGTGTCTTCGATACGCCCGGCCAACGTCGCGTTGTAGCGGTGCCGGGGTGCCTGGTCGGTGGGGTCGCTGTGCTCATGCGGCGGTCCCAGCTTCACCTCGCCTCCGGCGAGCCTCGCTGAACCGCCGGGTCCCTGGGTAGTCGGGGCTTCGTTCACCTCAACAGGGTAAACGGCGGCCCTTTTCGGTCTGATCGCCACAGCTTGGTATCAGTTGGATTGCGACCCGGTGAGGGGTTCGTTCCAGGTCGGTTGCAGCCCTGGCGACGCCCTCGGTGCGTGGCTACCGTCATTTCACGGCCAGGGCATCACTACCCGGCCCGCCCCGGAAGGACCCTGGAGATGACGAACACCACGCACCGTTGGCGACTCCTCTTCGGCAGCGCCGCCGTCATGGCGGCGGGCTTGGCCGGTATCCCCGTCGTGGCGGCCGAGCCGCTGGTCCCGGCACAGCCGAACCCCTACGGCCCCGCCGCCCAGGCGGCAGCGGCGCCGGTGACCGGGCCGCTTGCGGCGGCGCCGCGCCCGGGGGCTCCGGCGCCCGTGATCCTGCCGCCGGCGGGCGTACCTGGTGCCCCGGCTGCGGTAGCACCGCCGAGCGGTCTCGTGCCGGCGACCTCGGGCACCCTGCGCGACTACTTCGCGGCCAAGAAGGTGCAGTTGCAACCGCAACAACCCGCCGGGTTCAACGCGTTCAACATCACCTTGCCGATGCCGGCAGGGTGGTCCCACGTGCCCGACCCCAACGTCCCCGACGCGTTCGCGGTGATCGCCGACCGGCGCAGCGGCTCGCTCTACACCCCCAACGCCCAGGTCGTGGTCTACCGGCTGGACGGGCAATTCGACCCGAAGGAAGCGATCACGCACGGGTTCGTCGACAGCCAGACCCTGATGGCCTGGCAGACCACCAACGCCTCCCTGAACGACTTCAACGGGTTTCCCTCGTCGAGCATCGAGGGGACCTACCGCGACGCCGACATGACGCTGAACACGTCGCGGCGTCACGTGATCGTGCCGACAGATGACACGGCCTACCTGGTGTCGCTGACCGTGACCACCGGTGCCGGTCGCGCGATCGGCGCGGCGCCGGCGACCGACGGGATCATCAACGGATTCCGCGTCGAGCGGCCCGGTACCAACCCGCCGCCGCCTGCCCCCAGCGGTCCGGTGCAATCGGGCACGGTGCGCCACCAGGTGGGCACCGTTCCGCCGCCGCTCGACGCCCCCCACCCTCCGGTGGAGTCAGGCGTCATCCGCCACCAGGTGGGCACCACGGGGTAACTGCCCAGCTCGTATGGTGGACCCATGCTGATCATGGGTGTCTTGTGCCTGGTTGCGGCGATGGTGTCGCTGGTGTTCGGTGTGCGGACGCTGGTGCGCCCGCTTACCGGTGACCCCGAGCAGTTGGTGCTACGGGCCGTCGCGCCCGCCCAGATCGCCGTCGGGGTGATCTTGGGCGTGGGTGGCGTGCTGGTGCTGGCGGGCCCGTCGTCGATGGCACCGCTGGCGCTGATCATCTCGATCACCGGAGCACTCGCCACGCTGGCCGCCGGAGCCTGGCAGGGCGCCCGCTACGCGGCACGCCTGTCGGCTCAGGCCAACGCGGCAGCCGACGCCGGCTGTTGCGGGTCTGGCGGTTGCTGCGGAGACAGTGCACCCGTCGAGGAGGCGGGTTGCGGGGCGGGCTGCGATTGCGGAGAACCCGCGCCGCCGGAGCCGGCCTCCGGGTGCGGCAGCGGCTGCGGCTGCGGCTAAGACGTCTCGGGCGGCGCTGGCCGCCGACTCAATTGCGGCTGATGTCAATCGGGTGGGTGGCCAACAGCGCGGTGGGCCACGGCTGCCGACGCAGCGCTCGTCCCCACAGGTCGACCCGCGGCGGCACCATCACATCCGACGGCAGCGCCGACAGCACGATCCAGTCATCGCGCTCGATCTCGCCCTCCAGCTGGCCGATGGTCCAACCCGCATAGCCGGCGAAGATCCGAACACCCTCCACATGTGGCGCGATGGTCTCGGGGTCCGCATCGAGATCGACCATCACCAGCCGACCGTCGATGTGCCGCAGACCGGGCACACCGTGGGGCTCGACGCCGACCCGCAACAGCCCGACGCACAGGGCGGCGTCGCGTTTCACCGGGCCGCCGATGAACATCGTTTTGGGTTTGGCGGCCAGCTCGGACCACTGCGGCAGCACGTTGTAGACGGCGGTCTCACTGGGGCGGTTGAGCACCACGCCCAAGGTTCCACCGTCGTTGTGCTCGACCACGTAAATCACGGTGCGGCGAAACGTGGGTTCGAGCAGATCGGTGTTGGCCAACAGCAGCGTGCCAGCCCGTACCCGATGCGCAGCGGGCGCGACAAACTGTTCTGCGTCCTCGGGTTCTTCGGGTTGGGCCATTTTTCCATCATGACACCCGCCGCCTTCATCCGTGTTGAGCTGTGCCGAACATCGGCCGACCCGCAATATTTGTAGGCTGGTTTGGGGCCGGTGCCGCAGTGACAGCCGCCCGAGTCTGGAAGAGGTTCTGTGGTAGACAACCGCGCACCCGCGACACTGTGGCGGTCGGCGCGCGGCCTGCCGGGGTTCCGCAGACTGCTGGAACTGCGGGCCGCCAGCCAATTCGGCGACGGCCTTTTCCAAGCCGGGCTGGCCGGAGCGCTGCTGTTCAACCCGGACCGGGCCGCTTCCCCGTGGGCGATCGCGGGTGCTTTCGCCGTGCTGTTCCTGCCGTATTCGGTGCTGGGGCCGTTCGCCGGCGCGCTGCTGGACCGCTGGGATCGTCGCCAGGTGATGGTGGTGGCCAACCTCGCCCGGCTGGTGCTGGTGCTCGGGATCGCGGCTCTGCTCGCTGTCGGCTCCGGTGACCTGCCGGTGCTGTGCGCGGCACTGATCGCCAACGGGTTCACCCGGTTCATCGCCTCCGGGCTGTCGGCGGCGCTGCCGCACGTGGTGCCGCGCGAGCAGGTCGTGACGATGAACGCCGTGGCGATCGCCACCGGTGCGGTGGCCGCCTTTTTGGGCGCCAACTTCATGCTGCTGCCGCGCTGGCTGATCGGTTCCGACGACCGCGGTGCGGCGTCGATCATCGCGGCCGTAGCCATCCCGGTCGCGATCGCCCTGGTGCTCTCGCTGCGCTTCGAACGCCACGTGCTCGGTCCGGACGACACCAAGCGGGCGATCCACGGCTCGGTGCTCTATGCGGTGACGACGGGCTGGATGCACGGCATCCGGACGGTGCGCGACCGGCCCACGGTGGCCGCGACCCTGTCCGGACTGGCCGCGCACCGGATGACCTTCGGCATCAACACGCTGGTGGTGCTGGTGCTGGTCCGGCACGTCGGCGAGCACGCGGTGTCCGGCCTGGGCACCACGGCGTTATTCGTCGCCTCAGCCGGCGCCGGGTCATTTCTGGCCACGGTGCTGACGCCGCCGGCGGTGCACCGCTGGGGCCGCTATGCCACCACCAACGGCGCCCTGGCAGCGGCTGCGGTCATCCAACTGGCCGCGGTCGGGCTGTACCTGCCGGTGCTGGTGCTGTGCGGATTTCTGCTCGGAGTGGCTGGGCAGGTGGTCAAGCTCTGCGCCGACACCGCTATGCAGATGGACGTCGACGACGCGCTGCGCGGACATGTTTTTGCGGTGCAGGATTCGCTGTTCTGGGTGTCGTTCATCCTCGCGGTGGCCGGTGCCGCGGCGGTGATTCCCCCCGACGGGCAGGCTCCGTCGCTGATCGTGGCCGGCACCCTGCTCTATCTGCTCGGTTTGGCCGGGCACGCGTTCATCGGGCGGCGCCGCGAACCGGTGGGCCTAAAGTACGAGCATGGCGGAAACTGAATCGATCGTCGCCGATCTGAGTGCCGAGAGCGACGAGCTCGACGCCCTGGTGGCACCCCTTGCCGACAGTCAGTGGGGCACGCCCACCCCGGCGGCCGGCTGGTCGATCGCTCATCAGATCGGTCATCTGCTGTGGACCGACCGGGTCTCGCTGACCGCCATCACCGACGAGGCCGGTTTTGCTGCCGCCCTCGCCGAGGCGATGAAGGATCCGGCCGGATTCGTCGACGCCGCCGCCAACGAACTGGCCCAGCTGCCGCCGGGCGAGCTGCTGGCCGAGTGGCGCTCGACGCGCGCAAAGCTGCACGAAGAGTTGCTGAGAGTGGCTGACGGACGCAAGCTGCCGTGGTTCGGCCCGCCGATGAGCGCCGCCTCGATGGCCACCGCTCGGCTGATGGAGACCTGGGCGCACGGTCTGGATGTGGCCGACGCACTCGGGGTGCGGTGCCGCCCCACGTCGCGGTTGCGGTCGATCGCCCATCTGGGGGTGCGGACCCGGGATTTCGCCTTCACCGTGCACGGCCTGACCCCGCCGGCCGAACCGTTTCACGTGGAACTACACGCTCCCGAGGGCGGAGTGTGGGCATGGGGCCCGGTGAACGCCGATCAGCGGGTGACCGGAACCGCCGAGGACTTCTGCTTTTTGGTCACGCAGCGGCGTGCGCTGGCTGACTTGGACGTGACCGCCCACGGCGACGACGCGCAGCGCTGGTTGCAGATCGCCCAAGCCTTCGCGGGGCCTCCCGGCTCCGGTCGATGAGCGCTTGCGCGAAGAGAGCCGGAGCCGAATCAGCCCGGCTCCGGTCGATGAGCGCTTGCGCGAAGAGAGCCGGAGCCGAATCAGCCGAGCCGGGGGCGCTGAGCGCGCCCGCGCGAAGCGAGACCCGGCCGCACCAGCACCGCCGTGGGCGTGATCAATGTCCGGCAGTTCACAGCACGGTGGCGCCATCGGCGGCACCGTCACCATCGGCGTCGATGAGTTTGACGTTCCACCGTCCGTCACCGTCGGTGTCGACGTAGGCGGCGCCATAGCCGCCAGTGCCTTCTAAACCGTTGCCGATCAGCACCCGATCGGCCCGCCCGTCACCGTCGGAGTCCAGCAGCCGGTCGTTGACACGTCCGTCGCCGTCGAAATCCACCAGGGGACCGCCGGTGTGCTCGACGTCGTCGAGACCCACCCAGCGCAGCCCGCCCGATCGATCGGCTGAGCCGGCCATGGCGCCGTGCCCCCAGGTTCCAGAGCCGTCGTCGATGAAGGCGGCCTCCGGAGTGCCGTCGTCGTCGAGGTCCAGCAGGAGGTGGTCGACTACCCCGTCCCCGTCGAGATCCACCAGCGCGTCGTCGCGCAGACCGTCCCCGTCGAAATCAAGGCTGATGGCATCGGCCAATCCGTCCCCGTCAAGATCCAAGTCCGGCGTGCCGGTCCACATCGTGGCCGCACCATCACCGTCGCCCAGGCAGTAGTCCATACCCAGCTCAGACGCGGGGCTGCGGCTATCGGTTCCCCTGCGTCTGCCACCACGACAGCAACTCGGCCGTCGCCTCCTCGCGCGTCAACGGCCCGCGCTCCAAGCGGAGCTCTTTGAGATAGCTCCATGCGCGGCCCACCTGCGGACCCGCCGGAATGTCGAGCAGCTCCATGATCTCGTTGCCGTCCAGGTCCGGCCGCACCCGCCGCAGGTCTTCCCGTTCGGCCAGGACGGCGATCCGTTCTTCGAGCTGGTCGTAGCTGGCCTGCAGGCGCGCCGCACGCCGCTTGTTGCGGGTGGTGCAGTCCGCCCGGACCAGCTTGTGCAGCCGTGCCAAAAGCGGTCCCGCATCGGTGACATAGCGGCGCACCGCCGAGTCGGTCCACTTGCCGTCGCCGTAGCCGTGGAACCGCAGGTGCAGGTAGACCAGCTGGGACACGTCGTCGACCATCTGCTTGGAGTAGCGCAGCGCGCGCATCCGTTTCCGGGCCATCTTCGCGCCCACCACCTCGTGGTGGTGGAAACTGACGCCCCCGTCAGTTTCGTGCCGGCGGGTGGCCGGCTTACCGATGTCGTGCAGCAAGGCCGCCCAGCGCAGGACCAAGTCGGGGCCGTCATCCTCCAGGTCGATCGCCTGCCTCAACACGGTCAGCGAGTGCTGGTAGACGTCCTTGTGCTGGTGATGCTCGTCGATTGCCATCCGCATGCCGCCTACCTCGGGCAACACCACATCGCCCATTCCGGTGGCCACCATCAGATCCAGACCGGCCACCGGGTCGGCACCCACCAGCAGCTTGTCCAATTCGGCGGCCACGCGTTCCGCGGTGATCCGCGCAAGCTCCGGCGCCATGTCCTCGATCGCGGCGCGCACCCGCGGCGCCACCGTGAACCCGAGCTGGGAAACGAACCGGGCCGCGCGCAACATCCGGAGCGGGTCGTCGCCGAACGAATCCTGCGGTGCGGTCGGTGTGTCGAGCACGCCCGCCCGCAACGCCGCCAGGCCGCCGAGCGGGTCGAGGAACTCCCCCGGCCCGGCCGGGGTGATACGGACCGCCATCGCGTTGGCGGTGAAGTCGCGGCGCTCCAGATCAGCGTCGAGCGAATCCCCGAAGCGCACTTCGGGATTGCGCGACACCCGGTCATATTGGTCGGCCCGGAAGGTGGTGATCTCCACGCGTTGGCCGCACAGCGTTGCACCCACCGTGCCGAACTCGATGCCGGTGTCCCACATCGCCTCGGCCCGGCCCCGCAGAATGCGTTGTACCTGCTCGGGAAGCGCGTCGGTGGTGAAGTCCAGATCCGGGCTCGGCCGGCCCAACAGCGCGTCGCGGACCGATCCACCGACCAGGTAGATCTCCTGACCGGCGTCGGCGAACATCGCGCCGAGGCTGCGCACCAATTCGGCGTGCCGGTTCAGCGTGACGGCCGCCGTGGTCAGCAGGTCGGCGTCTTGTTGGGCTTCAGGCACGTTCGATGAGCCTAATGGTTAACGCGGGGACCGCGAAGCTGGCACTCGGCGGGCTCAGGGCGGCGAACCCGGGCCGTGCGGGTCATCGGCGAGGGAGGCAGGTAGGCCCCAGCGTGCCAGCTACTATCGCATGGGTGTCGGCCGACGGCGGAGAAGCCAATTCGGGACGGCGCCGCAGGCGGCGTCGTGGTCGACGCACGTCTGGTCCGAAAATCAACCACGCCGAATTCCCGGCCGCCGAAGCCAGCCCCAGCCCTAGCGCGGCACCGAGTCGGGCGGCTCAGCGGCGGCCCCGCACCGCACGACACGGGCCGGAACGGTTGCGCACCGTGCACGAGACCTCCGCGGGCGGTCTGGTTGTCGACGGCATCGACGGCCCGCGCGAAGAGCAGGTCGCGGCACTGATCGGCCGGGTCGACCGGCGCGGCCGGATGCTGTGGTCACTGCCCAAAGGACATATCGAAGTCGGTGAGACCGCCGAACAGACCGCGATTCGCGAGGTCGCCGAGGAAACCGGCCTGCAGGGCAGCGTGCTCGCCGCGCTGGGCAGCATCGACTACTGGTTCGTCACCGACGGTCGCCGGGTGCACAAGACCGTGCACCACTATCTGATGCGGTTCTCCAGCGGAGAACTGTGCGACGACGATGTCGAGGTCGCCGAAGTGGCATGGGTGCCGATCCGGGAGCTGCCGTCCCGGTTGGCCTACGCCGACGAACGACGGTTGGCGCTGGTGGCCGACGAACTGATCGACCGGTTGCAGGCCGACGGCCCGGCCGCCCTGCCTCCCCTGCCGGCCACCGCACCCTGGCGACGCCAGCAGACGCATTCCCGCGCCCGCCGTACTCGCGCAGGCGAGAATTCGCCGGACCCGAAGAACGGTCGCAGGCTGGACCCGTGACCCGCACGCGACGAAGCGGTGGGGGTCCCTTGCCGAGGCGGTTGGCGGCCCTCCCGGCGGTGCTGGCCGCCCTCCTGATGACCCTCGGCACGGCGCTCGGCGGCGCCGCCCCCCACGTCGCCGCCGGCGAGCCCGATGTGACGCCGTTTGTCCAGATCCGTATCGACCGCGTCACCCCGGAGGTCGTCACCACCTCCAGCGTCCCGCTCGTCACCGTCGCCGGCACGGTGAGCAACGTCGGCGACCGGCCGGTGCGCGATGTGATGGTGCGCCTTGAGCAGGCCGGCGCCGTCGCCTCCTCGGCTGGACTGCGCACCAACCTCAGCGGAGCCAACGACCAGTACCGCGCGGTGGGCACGTTCAGCCCGGTGGTGGCCGAGCTGCAGCGGGGTCAGGAGGCCCGCTTCACGCTGACGGCGCCGCTGCGCTCGGCCAGCCAGCCGGCCTTGAACATTGATCACCCGGGCATCTATCCGGTGCTGGTCAATGTCAACGGCACGCCCGACTATGGCGAGCCGACCCGGCTCGACGACGCCCGCTTCCTGCTCCCGGTGACCGGCCTTCCCAAGCCCGAACCGGACTCCAACCTGTCGGCCAGCGCCGTCGCACCCGACATCTCACAACCGGTGCGGCTCACCATGTTCTGGCCGCTGGCCGATCGGCCCCGGCTGACCCCCGGCGCGCCCGGCGGCACCCTGCCGGTTCGGCTCACCGACGACGACTTGGCGACATCGCTGGCCCCGGGCGGGCGCCTTGATGCGCTGCTGTCGGCCGCCGAGTTCGCCACCAGCCCCGCGGTGGACGCCAACGGAGTGGTCAACCGGGCGCTATGCCTGGCCATCGACCCCGACCTGGTGGTCACAGTCAGTGCGATGACCAACGGCTATGTCGTCGCTGACTCCCCCGACAGCGCTACCTCGCACCCGGGCACCGGCCGGGACGCAGCCCGGACCTGGCTGGAACGGCTCCGGCGGCTGGCGCACCACACCTGCGTCACGGCAATCCCCTACGCCCAGGCCGACCTGGATGCGCTGGCGCGGGTGGGCGACGCACGGCTCGACGAGATCGCGGTGCACAAGCCCGCCGACATCGTCGACCGCATCCTTGAGGGGAGCTCGACCCGTGGGGTAGTCCTGCTCGGCGATGGCCGGCTCACGGCCGGCGCCGCGGACCTGATCAGTGGCCAAGGCTCAGAGGGTTCAGCGGTGGTGATCACCGCCGGCGACTGCGCGGCGCAGGACTCCGCGTCCGGCGCCTCGGCCACCGCCGACGTCAGCCCGCGCCGGGTGTCCCCGCACCTGGTGTCCATGCCGTATGACCCGGCCGTCGGCGCCGCGCTGGCGGCGTTGGGCACCGATCCGGTCGCGCCCAGCTACCAAGACACCTCGTTGGCGGTCCGGCTCCGCCACGACTCCGCACTGGCGCGTCGCCAGGACGCCCTGGGTTCGATGTTGTGGCGCGGACTGGAATCCCCGGAGAGTCCCGGCTCGGCGCGCGACGAGATTCTGATGCCGCCGGCGTACTGGAAGCCCCGCGCCGACGACGCCCAGGCCGTGCTGACCACCTTGGCCACCGCGCTGCGCTCCGGGCTGGCCGTGGCCCGGCCGCTGACCACGGTGATCGCCGAATCGCGGGACGTGACAGCCCTGCCCGAGCATCCGTTGCCGACCCAACAGCCGGCGGGCGGTTTCAGCCCGGATGTCATCGGCGCGGTAGCCAACGACATCAGCCGGCTGTCGGGCTTGACCTCGGCGTTGACCACCGACGCCCGCACCGGCCTGACCGGTGACCAATACACGGCGCCGCTCGCCGAGGGCACGCTGCGGGCGCTCACCCAGTCCGAGCCGGTCGATGTCCGCAATGGCCTGGCGGCGCAGCGACTGGCGATCATCGGCAACACCGTCACCGATCTGATCGGCGCGGTCACCATCGTCAACCCCGCGGACTCCTACACGCTGGCCACCGAGCACAGCCCGCTGCCGCTGGCGCTGCGCAACGATCTGGCAGTGCCGATCCGGGTGCGGCTACATGTTGACGCCCCACCCGGCATGACGGTGACCGATGTCGGGGAACTGGAGTTGCCGCCGGGGTATCTGCCGTTGCGGGTTCCGGTCGAGGTACGCGTCAACCAGCACTTCGTTGTCGACGCTGCGCTGCAAACCCCCGACGGTCTGCCGCTGGGTGAATCCGTGCGGCTGTCGGTGCATTCCAACGCCTACGGCATGGTGTTGTTCTTGATCACCATGACCGCAGCGGCGGCGCTGACGGTGCTGACCGGGCGCCGGCTCTGGCACCGCTTCCGCGGCCAGCCCGACCGCGCCGACCTGCCCGCGCCCCCACCCAGCTCAGGCGGAGACCGGTGAGCACGCCGGCCCAGCAACCCGCGCGCCCCGAGCTATCCGACGCCGCGGTGGTGTCGCGCTCCTGGGGGATGGCCTTTGCGACCCTGGTCAGCCGCATCACCGGGTTCATCCGGGTGGTGCTGTTGGCGGCGATCCTGGGTGCGGCACTGTCGAGCGCCTTCTCGGTGGCCAATCAGCTGCCGAATCAGATCGCCGCCCTGGTGCTGGAGGCGACGTTCACCGCGATCTTCGTGCCGGTGCTGGCCCGCGCCGAACGCGACGACACCGACGGTGGCGCCGCGTTCGTACGGCGGCTGGTCACGCTGGCCACCGCCCTGCTGCTGGCCACCACCGTGATCTCGGTGGCGGCGGCACCGCTGCTGGTGCGGCTGATGCTGGGCGGCGACCCGCAGGTCAACGAGCCGCTGACCATCGCATTCGCCTATCTGCTGCTGCCGCAGGTGATCTGCTACGGGCTGTCCTCGGTGTTTATGGCGATCCTGAACACCCGCAACATCTTTGGGGCACCGGCCTGGGCGCCGGTGGTCAACAACGTGGTCGCGATCGCCACGCTGGTGGCCTATCTGCTGGTGCCGGGGGAACTGTCGGTCGACCCGGTGCGGATGGGCAATGCCAAGCTGCTGGTTCTCGGCCTGGGCACCACGGCCGGTGTCGTCGCCCAGACCGCCGTTCTGCTGGTGGCGATCCGGCGGGAGCGGATCAGCCTGCGCCCGCTATGGGGAATCGACGACCGGCTCAAGCGTTTCGGCACGATGGCCTCGGCGATGGTGCTCTACGTCTTGATCAGCCAGGTCGGCCTGGTGGTGACCAATCAGATCGCCAGCACCGCCGCCGCGTCCGGCCCGGCGATCTACTACTACGCCTGGCTGTTACTGCAGCTGCCGTTCGGCATGATCGGCGTGACGGTGCTGACCGTGGTGATGCCCCGCTTGAGCCGCAACGCCGCCGCCGGGGACGACCCCGCGGTGCTGGCCGACCTGTCGCTGGCCACCCGGCTGATGATGGTCACCCTGATCCCGATCGTGGCGCTGATGACCGTCGGCGGCCCGGCGATCGGCAGTGCGCTGTTCGCCTACGGCAACTTCGGCAACGTCGACGCCGGATACCTCGGCGCCGCAGTCGCGATGTCGGCCTTCACCTTGATCCCCTACGCCATGGTCCTGCTGCAGCTGCGGGTGTTCTACGCCCGTGAGCAGCCGTGGACTCCCATCGCCATCATCGTGGTGATCACCGCGGTGAAGATCCTCGCGTCGTTGTCGGCCCCGCACCTGACCGAGAACCCGGATCTGGTGGCGGCCTACCTCGGCTTGGCCAACGGTCTGGGCTTCCTCGCCGGCGCGATCGTCGGGCACCTGCTGCTGCGGCGCTCCTTGCGCCCGGTGAGTGGAAACCTGGTGGGGCCGGATGTGATTCGCACCGTTCTGGTCACCCTGACGGCCTCGCTGCTGGCCGGCCTGGTCACCGAGGTGCTGGATCGAGTGCTGGGCCTGCGGATGCTGACCGACCACGGTGCGGCGGGATCGATGCTGTGCCTGCTGGTGATGACGCTGGTCATGGTGCCGATCATCGGGGCGGTCATGGTGCGAGCCGAAGTCCCCGAGGCGGTCGCCGCACTGGGCGCCGTACGCCGAAGAATCGGTGCCGGAGCACCCCCACCCGGCATGCCCAACCCGCCTTCTCCCGACACGAGCGTCCCGTACGCTGAGCACAGCCGTTTGCCCATAACCGGCGGGGACGTGCCTAACGATCCCGCCGCGCATACCCCGCCGGAGCACATCGCCGGTGGCTGGACACCGAAAGGCGCGGAGGTGGCCAACATTCCTTCCGAGGGCGCCGGGCCTCGGGCCACGTCGCGGACCGTTGCTCCGCAGCAGTCTGCGCAAGCAGCCGAGGCCCCCTCGTCAGCCAGCAATGACAGCTTGCTGACACCGGGCCTGAGCATCGCGGGCGGCCGCTACCGGCTGCTGGTACGCCACGGCGGTACCGCGGTGCTGCAGTTCTGGCAGGCGCTGGACACCGCGTTGGACCGCCAGGTGGCGCTGACCTTCGTCGATCCGAATCAGACTATGGCCAACGACCAGCTCACCAGCATTCTGTCGCGCACCCAGCGGCTGAGTCAGATCGACCTGCCCGGCATCGCCCGCGTGCTCGACGTGGTGCGCATCGGTGCGGGCGGCCTCGTGGTGTCCGAATGGGTGCGTGGCGCCTCACTGCAGGAGGTGGCTGGCACGTCACCGTCACCGATCGGCGGCGCCCGGGCGATCCGGTCGCTGGCCAACGCGGCCGAATCAGCCCACCAGAGCGGCGTGGCTCTGTCGATCGATCACCCGGCCCGGGTCCGCGTCAGCATCGAGGGCGACGTCACCCTGGCCTTCCCCGCCACACTGCCGAACACCAAGCCCGAGGATGACATTCGCGGGATCGGCGCCACTTTGTACGCGCTGCTGGTCAACCGGTGGCCGCTGGCCGATGCCGGGCCCGACGTCGGGCTGGCGCCGGCGGAGCGGGACGAGGCCGGCAATCCGGTCAAACCCGACTCGATCAACCCAGACATCCCGTTCCAGATCGCTGCGGCCGCCAGCCACGCCATCCAGCCTGACGGCGGGATCCGCGGTGCGTCGACGCTCTCGAACCTGCTGCAGCAGGCCACCGCCCTGCACGAGCAGACCGAACTGCTGGGCACGGTCGGCGACGAGGCACCGGCACCCCGTCCCGCGCCGGCACCACCGGACGACGAGACACGGGCCGAACGCCGACGCCGAGTGCTGATCGGCCTGGGCATCGGCGGGGCCGTCATCCTGATCGCCCTGGTGGTGCTGGCCTCGGTGCTCAACCGGATCTTCGGCGACGTCAACGGGTTGGACAAGACCGAACTGGGCTTGAGCAGTCCGTCGGCGTCGCAGTCGGGCACGGCCGGGCCCACCGGCATCGTGAAGCCGGTCCAGGTGACGGTCTTCTCCCCCGGCGGTGAAGCCGACCGGCCTCAGGACGCCGGACTGGCCATCGACGGGAATCCGGCCACGGCCTGGTCGACGGACACCTACTCCGATCCGGTGCCCTTCCCGAATTTCAAGAACGGCGTCGGGCTGATGTTGCAACTGCCCAAGCCCACGGTGATCGGCACGGTCACGCTCAACGTCTCCAGCACCGGCACCCGGGTGGAGCTGCGCTCCTCTTCGACGCCAAAGCCGTCGCGGCTCGAGGACACCACCTTGCTGGCCCCGGCGAAATCTCTCCAGCCCGGCTCCAACAAGATCGCCGCCGACTCGGCGTCGCCGACGTCGAACCTGCTGGTGTGGATCTCCACGATGGGCAACACCGGTGGCGAGAGCCGCACGCAGATCTCTGAGATCACCGTGCAGGGAGCTTCCTAGGCGATCGCGCGCGAAGCGGGTCGCCGTAACGATCTAGGCAATCGCAAGGCTGTGGACAGTTCGTTTGGTGAAGTGCCGAATGGTCCACCACTGGTTACTGTCCGCCCATGTGCCACCCGGACCGCAGCGACGCCGAGCTGTTGGCCGCGCATGTCGCCGGTGACCGCTATGCCTTCGGCGAGCTTTATCGCCGGCACCACCGCCGGTTGCGCCGGTTGGCCCGGCTCACCACCGGTTGTCCCGAAGAGGCCGAAGACGCCCTGCAGGAGGCGATGTTGTCGGCACATCGGGCGGCGGGATCGTTCCGCCACACCGCCGCCGTCGGCAGCTGGCTGCACCGGATCGTGATCAACGCCTGCCTGGATCGTCTGCGTCGCAACAAGATTTCTTACACCGAGCTGCTCGTCGCCCACGGCGTTGTCGGTGATCGCACCGCCGAGGTAGAGACCGCGCTGGAAGTACACGCGGCATTGCGTCGACTGCCGGCCGACCAGCGTGCCGCGGTAGTCGCCGTCGACATGCACGGGTATTCGGTCGCCGACGCCGCTCACGCGTTCGGCGTGGCCCCGGGTACCGTCAAGAGCCGCTGTTCCCGCGGTCGCGCGCGGTTGGCCGTGCTGCTCGGACGAACCCTCCGCCCCGAGCCCGGCGCTGCGGTAGGTTCGGCCGGTGGCCGGATAGCCTTGGCGCCTGAGGGTGGCTGACCAGCGTGCGTGCCGCCCCTACAACGAGCGGAAGCGGCGGCATGCCAAGCGATGAGGGCGGCGAACAGTCCCGGGCCCCTAACGGGCCACCTGCGCACTCCAGCCGTCCCCTCCCCTCGTTCCGTCGGATCGCCGCCTGGGCCGGAGGTGCGGCAGCGGTGATCGCGATCGGGGTCGGCACGGCCGCGTTGATCCGGTTCCCCGGAGACGCCGCCAGCGGCCCGCGCTCCTTCGACGCCATCACGGTGGCCTCCGCACCGACGGGGGTGCTGCCGCTGTCCGAGCCGGAGATCCTCGGGCTACTGGACCGTCGCCCCGAATACGGCCCGCTGGCCGATCCGGCCCGCCGGGCCAACTGCCTGGGCGGACTGGGCTATCCGGCCTCGACGCACGTGCTGGGGGCCCGCGAGGTCACCGTCAACGGTCACCCGGGGGTGGTGCTGCTGCTGCCGGGCACGCCCGAGGGCACGATCATCGCGTTGGCGGTGGCTCCGAACTGCAGTTCCGCGGACACCGGACTGCTGGCCGACACGACCGTACGGCGCCCCTGACCACCCGCAGCGGCCGGCAGTAGCGGACTGGGGAACATCGCCGCCTACGCTGACGTTGCACGCCCCAGTCACCAGATCCCCGCGCGGAAAGGCCCTCGATGTCTGAGACACCATCCACCCACGATGTGATCGTCATCGGCTCCGGCCCTGCCGGGTATACCGCCGCGATCTACGCCGCCCGGGCGCAACTGGCCCCACTGGTCTTCGAGGGAACCGCCTTCGGCGGTGCGCTGATGACTACCACCGAAGTGGAGAACTTCCCCGGCTTCCGCAACGGCATCATGGGCCCGGAGCTGATGGACGAGATGCGCGAGCAGGCGCTGCGCTTCGGCGCTGATCTGCGCATGGAGGACATCGAATCGGTAGATCTGGACGGCCCGGTCAAGACCGTCGTCACCGCCGACGGCGAGACGCATCGGGCCCGGGCGGTCATCTTGGCCATGGGCGCTGCCGCCCGTTACCTGAACATCCCCGGTGAGCAGGAACTGCTCGGCCGCGGGGTGAGTTCGTGTGCCACTTGCGACGGGTTCTTCTTCCGCGACCAGGACATCGCCGTGATCGGCGGCGGCGACTCCGCGATGGAGGAGGCCACCTTCTTGACCCGCTTCGCTCGCAGTGTGACCCTGGTGCACCGCCGCGAAGAGTTCCGCGCCTCGAAAATCATGCTCAACCGGGCCCGCGAGAACGAGAAGATCCGGTTCCTGACCAACAGCGCCCCCGTCGCCGTGGAGGGCGATGCGACCGTGACCGGCTTGCGGGTGCGCGACACCGAGACCGGCGAGGAAACCACCCTGCCGGTGACCGGCGTGTTCGTCGCAATCGGCCACGACCCCCGCTCTGAGCTGGTACGTGGCGCTGTCGACCTGGACCCGGACGGCTACGTGCTGGTCCAGCAGCCGGGCTCACGCACCTCCTTGGAGGGAGTGTTCGCGGCCGGGGACCTGGTGGACCGCACCTACCGGCAGGCGATCACCGCAGCCGGAACCGGCTGCGCAGCCGCGATCGACGCCGAACGCTGGCTGGCAGAATCCGAAGACGCGGCCGATACAGCCGCTGCCCACGACACTGGTACCGAAACCTTGATGGGAGCCCCCCGATGACCGACCACGCCACGGTGAACGTCTCCGACGCCACCTTCGCCGCCGACGTATTGGCCAGCAGCAAGCCCGTGCTGGTGGACTTCTGGGCGACCTGGTGCGGGCCCTGCAAGATGGTGGCCCCGGTACTCGAGGAGATCGCCGCCGAGCAGGCCGACCAGCTCACCGTCGCCAAGCTCGACGTGGACGCCAACCCGGACACCGCGCGCGATTTCAACGTGGTCTCCATCCCCACGTTGATCCTGTTCAAGGACGGTCAGCCGGTGAAGCGGATCGTCGGCGCCAAGGGCAAAGCGGCCCTGCTGCGAGAGCTCGCCGACGCCACGTAGCGATTCCCGGCACTGTCCGGCGCGCTTGTGAGCCTCGGCTCTGCGGTGCCGTTTGTTGCCCTGCCGTTTTCGAAAAGTAGCCGGGGATCTGAGACAATTCTGGCTAATCTGCTGGCAACCACCAGCGGCGGTCTACTGCCACCAGCGACAACCGGAGGGGCTCAGTAATGTCGGGTCGGCATCGCGGCACCGAGCAGGGCCTGCGTCGTGGCGACCGTAGCGGTGCCGTTGTCGAGATCCGGGCGGCATTGGCCGCGCTGGGGCTGGTGGACAGCCCCGACGCGGACCTGAGCACCGGCAAGCACGTTGCCCTGGACATCTTCGACGCGGCCCTGGACCAGGCGGTGCGTGCCTTCCAGCAGCAGCGTGGCCTGCTCGTCGACGGCGTGATCGGCGAGGCCACCTACCGCGCGCTCAAGGAGGCGTCCTACCGACTGGGCGCCCGCATCCTCAATCACCAGTTCGGGGCGCCGATGTACGGCGACGACGTCGCCACGCTGCAGGCCCGCCTACAGGATCTGGGCTTCTACACCGGTCTGGTCGACGGCTACTTCGGCATCCAGACGCACAACGCGTTGATGTCGTATCAGCGCGAGTACGGCTTGTACGCCGACGGTATCTGCGGCCCGGAAACGTTACGTTCCTTGAACTTCCTGGCCTCGCGGGTGAGTGGTGGTTCGCCCCACGCGATCCGCGAGGAGGAACTGGTGCGCAGGTCCGGACCTCGGTTGTCCGGCAAGCGGATCGTCATCGATCCGGGCCGTGGCGGTCGCGACCACGGGCTGATCACCCAGACCCCGTCAGGGCCGATCAGTGAAGCAGATATCTTGTGGGACTTGGCAAGTCGGTTGGAAGGCCGGATGACGGCCATCGGCATGGACACCTTCCTTTCCCGTCCCAGCGGCCGCAATCCATCGGACGCCGAGCGCGCCGCGACCGCTAACGCTGTGGGCGCCGACCTGATGATCAGCCTGCGCTGCGCTACCCACGTCAGCCCGGCGGCCAATGGCGTGGCGTCGTTCCATTTCGGCAACTCGCACGGTTCGGTGTCCACCATCGGCCGCAACCTCGCGGACTTCATTCAGCGAGAGATCGTGGCTCGCACCGGATTACAGGACTGCCGGGCACACGGCCGGACCTGGGACCTGCTGCGCCTGACCCGCATGCCCACCGTCGAGGTCGACGTCGGTTACATCACCAGCCCACGTGATCGCGGGATGCTGGCCTCCCCCGCGACCCGCGATGCCATCGCCGAGGGCATGCTCGCCGCGGTCAAGCGGCTGTACCTGCTCGGCAAGAACGACCGGCCCACCGGAACCTTCACCTTCGCCGAATTGCTGGCCCACGAGCTGTCGGTCGAGCGGACTGGCCAGCTCGGCGGTTCCTGACCCGGCGGTTCAGCGAGGCTCGACGCAGGAGAACCGAAACTGGGACCGCCGCACGAGCAGAGCGGTTCAGCGAGGCTCGACGCAGGAGAGGCGAAACTGGGACCGCCGCATGAGCAGAGCGGTTCAGCGAGGCTCGACGCAGGAGAGGCGAAGCTGGGACCGCCGCACGGAACCGGTCGCCGACCCGGACACCGCGGAGGCGCCCGCCCCAATCGGCTGCTCCAACCGCGCGCTCTCCAGCAGGCGCTCCAGCGCAGCCTCCACCTCGGCCTTCCACCCCAGGCCCTTGTCGAGTTCCAGGCGCAGCCGCGGGAAGTACCGGTGTGGCGCCACCACGGTGAACCCGACATCGGTCAAGAAATCTGCCGCGATGATGCAGTGCTCGACCGAGCAGTCGCCGACCGCCTCCAACACCGGTGCGACATCGGGCGGGGCGGTGCCCATATCGAATAGTTCGGGGACTGCCGCCGTACGGCCGAAGGCCTCGAGTGCGCGAACGCCGCGCCGCATCAATTCCTCGACCACCCGCGAAATCAGTTCCCGTGGCAACCCGTCGGCCATCGGAGCCGGATCGACCCCGATCGAAGTCAGCAGCACGGCGTCGGCCGAGACCGGCCCGGTAGGAAACCGGAGTGCCCGCGGCACGGCTCGCGGAGGTGCGTAGAGCACGTAGCCGAGGCACTGTGGATCCCCGACTCCTCGCGTGGCGGCGGACGGTGTGGCGACCTGGCCGCAGGTCCCCCACTCCAGCATCACCATCGACAGCCAGGCTTCCTTCTCGAACTCCGGATCCGAGAGGTGATCGTCGCGGCCGAGGGTGGCTGGATCAACCTCCCAGAAGACGCAGCGGCGTGCGTGCTTAGGAAGCTGCTCGAAACCCTCGAGCTTCAGGGGTGCGATTCGGACAGACACTGGACTCCCGGTCTCAACCCGTGCTGCCGCCGACGACGGCCCCTTAAGAATAGGAGTGTCGAGCCGCCGGATGCCACCCGCGGCACCATTCGGTGGCTCGGCCGCTCCAAAAAATGAAAGCTGCTGTTAACCAATAGGATTCACGTCCCTTGCCGAGCCGGAACCACTGTACCGTCACAGTGACGTAACGGCCGTGTGGCTCTGGACCTGGGTGGACAGGGCTTCAGGAGGTCTTCGAGTCCATCATCGCGACGATGCGCTGCAGATCGTCGACGGAGCCGAATTCGACCACAATCTTGCCCTTGCGCTTGCCCAGACTGACCGTCACTCGGGTGTCGTAAGTGGTCGACAACCGCTCCGCGACGTCCTGCAGACCAGGCATCTGGATCGGCTTGCGCCGCGGCGCCACCGGCGTTGGAGTGCCCGCGCGGTTGGCCAGAGTGACGGCTTCCTCGGTGGCACGCACCGACAGTCCCTCGGCGACGATCCGCGCCGCGAGCTCCTCCTGGGCCTCAGAACCGGCCTCCAGCGACAGCAGGGCTCGAGCATGACCGGCCGACAAGACGCCGGCGGCGACCCTGCGCTGCACCGCGATGGGCAGACGCAACAGCCGGATCATGTTGGTCACCAACGGGCGGGAACGCCCGATGCGCGTCGCCAGTTCGTCGTGGGTCACTCCGAACTCATCGAGCAACTGCTGGTAAGCAGCCGCCTCTTCCAATGGGTTCAGCTGCACCCGGTGGATGTTCTCCAGCAGCGCGTCGCGCAGAAGATTGTCGTCCTCGGTCTCCCGAACGATCGCCGGGATCGTCTCCAGACCGGCTTGCTGGGAGGCTCGCCAACGCCGCTCCCCCATGACCAACTGGTACCGGGACGAGCCGGGTACGGCCCGCACCACGATGGGTTGCATCAGCCCGAATTCCCGGATCGAATGCACCAGCTCGGCCAGCGCCTCATCGTCGAAAACCTGGCGGGGCTGGCGCGGGTTGGGCTCGATATCGGCCGGCCGGATCTCCCGGTAGACGGCACCCACGTCGGGGGTGGCTACCGGTGCCGCACTGCCCAAGCCGCCCAGGACAACGTCGGCGGCGGCATCGCCCATACGCGGGCCGAGGCCGGCCCCGCGGTCGCCCTGGCCGTCGGTGCCCTCACCGGGCCCCGTCGGGATCAGCGAGGCCAGGCCGCGGCCCAGGCCGCCCTTCTTACGCGACGGTCCGGTCATCTGTGGCGCTCCTGTTCTTCTCCCGGTCGTCGTACGCCGGCGGTCACTGCTGTCCCTCGCCGTCGACCAAGTCTCGCTCGACGAGCTCTCGGCTGGCGTCCAGGTAGCTCATCGCCCCGCGCGAGCCCGGGTCGTAATCGATGATCGTCATGCTGTAGCCCGGCGCTTCCGACACCTTGACGCTGCGCGGGATCACCGTGCGCAGCACCCGGTCGCCGAAGTAGCGCCGGACCTCGTCGGCGACTTGGTCCGCGAGCTTGGTGCGCCCGTCATACATCGTCAGCAGGACGGTGGTGACTTCCAGCCGCGGGTTGAGGTGCGCCTTGACCATCTCGATATTGCGCATCAGCTGGGACACACCCTCCAGTGCGTAGTACTCGCACTGGATCGGGATCAGTACCTCTGGCGCGGCCACCAACGCGTTGACGGTCAGCAGGCCCAACGAGGGCGGGCAATCAATGAAGACGTAGTCGAAGTCGAAGCTGTCCAGATCGGTCAGCGCATTGCGCAGCCGGTTCTCCCGCGCCACCATGCTCACCAATTCGATCTCGGCGCCGGCCAGATCGATGGTGGCCGGGATGCAGTACAGCCGCTCGTTGTGCGGACTCTGCTGCAGGGCTTCGGTCACCGGGATCGCCCCGATCAACACTTCGTACGACGACGGCGTCCCCGATTTACGGTCGGAGATACCCAGCGCGGTGCTCGCGTTGCCCTGCGGGTCGAGATCAATCACCAGGGTCTTGATCCCCTGCACCGCGAGAGCCGCGGCGAGGTTGACCGCCGTGGTGGTCTTGCCGACGCCGCCCTTCTGATTGGCCACGGTGAATACGCGCCGGCGCTTCGGGCGGGGCAGTCGGTTATTGGTGTGCAGCACCTGCATCGCGCGTTCGGCCGCCGCTCCGATCGGGGTGTCGACAAAGTCCGGCGATGTTTCACGTGAAACCGGACCGGGCGATGTTTCACGTGAAACAACCTCGGCAGGGTCTCCGGCCCTCGTGGCGTTCGGCCGGCGCGTGGCGCCCGGGGGGACCGATCTACTCATGCCTGCCTCCTGCTCGACCGTCGTTCCGGGCTGCCCGACATCCGACCCCGTGGACGCCTCGTTACGGGATCTCCCCGCAGCGCCAGCACCACGGTCGCGGGCGGGGTTAAATAGTTCACGCCACATCTCACCACCCTTACGTCGTTGGCGCCTAGTCTGGCCATCGCGCTGCGGTGCTCGTCGACCTCGGCCTGGGCTCGCTCACCCTTCATCGCCAGCATCCGTCCGCCCTTGCGCAGCAGCGGCAGGCTCCACCGGCCGATCTTGTCCAGGCTCGCCACAGCACGCGACGTGACGACGTCGCAGTCCCCGGCCACATCACGCACCGGGGGATCTTCGGCGCGCCCGCGCACCACTTCGACACCGGGGAGATCCAGCTCAGCGATCGCTTCGCGCAAGAACTCGCTGCGGCGCAGCAGCGGCTCCACCAGGATCATCGACACGTCCGGGCGGACGATCGCCATCGGGATGCCCGGCAAGCCGGCACCGCTTCCGATGTCCGCCACACGCTCCCCCGCCTCCAGCAGCTCGCCTACCGCCGCGCAGTTGAGCAGGTGGCGTTCCCAGAGCCGTTCGACTTCGCGGGGACCGATCAACCCACGTTCTACACCGGCTCCCGCCAACAACGCCGCATAGTGGCGGGCGATGGGAAGGCGGTCACCGAAGACTTCCGCCGCCTCCGGGGGTGGCTCGGGTGCCGGTGCTCCCTCGACATGTTTCACGTGAAACATTCCTCCGGCTTCCCGGGAATGGACCGGTGGCGGGGAATCACATTCCTGTGATTCCCCACACCGAGTCTTGTCAGTCCCGCCTTACCACTACGCGGCGCGACGGCTCGACGCCCTGACTCTCGCTGTGCACGCCGGCAACGGCGGCCACCGCATCGTGGACGATCTTACGTTCGAACGGGCTCATCGGGGCCAGTTCCTCGTCGGCACCGCTGTCCAGCACACGCCGGGCCACCTCGTCGCCCAGGGCCGTCAAATCGTCGCGGCGGCGGCGGCGCCACCCGGCGATATCCAGCATCAGCCGGCTGCGCTCACCCGTCTTCTGGTGCACCGCCAGGCGAGTCAACTCTTGCAGGGCGTCGAGCACCTCGCCCTTGCGGCCCACCAGCTTGGTCAGGTCGGAGCCACCGTCGATGCTCACCACCGCGCGGCGGCCTTCAACGTCGAGGTCGATATCCCCGTCGAAGTCCAGCAGGTCGAGCAACTCCTCCAAGTAGTCGCCGGCGATCTCGCCTTCAGCAACCAGGCGGTCCTCCAAGTCGACCGCAGGAGCGGCTTGGCCCTCCGGGGCCTCCCCCTCGGGACTCAAGGACTCGCGCTCCGCGGTCCCAGCGTCGTTGATGTCAGTCGTGTCAGTCATGTCGTCTCCCTCCATGCCCGGCGGCTTACGCGCCGGTTGGCTTGTCGCGGTACGTCACCGCTTACGTTTCTTCGGCTTCGCTCCGGCACCGGAGCGTCCGCCTCGGGCAGCGGGCCGATTCGGGCTGCGCTTGACGGCTTCGGGGTTCCCGGGCTCACCGGCATCCGTCTCAATCGCGCCGGACTCCTCGACCGCCGTCGAGGCTTCGACGTCCGCATCCGTCGTGGCCACCCGGGCGCCCCGCTTCGGCTTCGCCCCGGGAGCCGGGGCGTTGGCGGCGCGGCGGCGCAGCGCCTCCTCCTTCTTGGCCTCTTCCTCCTTGGCGATCAGACCGAACACGTAGTGCTGCTGGCCGAACGTCCAAATGTTGTTGGAGAACCAGTACAGAATGATGGCCAGCGGCAGGAAGGGTCCACCGACCACCACACCCAGCGGGAAGACATACAGCGCCAGCTTATTCATCATCGCGGTCTGCGGGTTGGCCGCGGCTTCTGGACTCTGCCGCGCTACCGACGCCCGGCTGTTGAAGTACGTCGCAATACCGGCCGCGATCATGATCGGCACCCCGACCACGATCACCGACACCCGGTTGAACTCGGCGAAGGCGTCCAACCCGGTGCGTTGGATCATGGTCGCGCCCAAGGGTGCACCGAACAGGTTCGCGTCCAGGAAGTTGCCGACGTCGGTCGCGCTGAAGAAGTAGTTGCCCAGCTGACGGTTCAGGTCGGGCGACAGGCCGAGCTGGCCGATGCCGGTACTGGTCCGGTTGAACGACCGCAGCACATGGAACAGACCCAGGAAGACCGGAACCTGCGCGAGCATCGGCAGACACCCCAGAATCGGGTTGAAACCGTGCTCACGCTGCAGCTTCTGCATCTCCAGCGCCATCTTCTGGCGGTCCTTGCCGTACTTCTTCTGCAACGCCTTGATCTGCGGCTGCAGCTCCTGCATCTGCCGGGTGGTCCGGATCTGTTTGACGAACGGCTTGTACAGCAGCGCCCGCAGCGTGAACACCAGGAACACCACTGACAGTGCCCAGGTGAAGAAGTTCGCGGGTCCCAGTAAGAGTCCAAAAGCCTTGTACCACAACCACATAATGCCCGATACCGGGTAGTACACGTAGTCCAGGCTGCCCGGATCAAAGGACACGGTGTTCACCCTCCGCTCGATTGTGGTGCTTGTTCAGGGCGGGTCCGGTCGGGCAGCTGCAGTCAGCAGCCCCCTGGGACCGTTCGGGAATCGGGTCCCAGCCGCCTTGATGCCACGGCCCACACTTGGCCAGCCGTACCGCTGCCAACCAGCTGCCCCGAATCAACCCGTATTCCGTCAATGCGTCCACCGCGTACTGGCTGCAGGTCGGCATGAAGCGACAGCTGGGCAGACGCAGTGGAGAGATCAGGTGCCGGTAGAGCTCGATGACGAAGATCAGTCCGCGCACCGGAGCTGCCGCGACCGCGTGCATCAGCGCACCGCCCCCGCGGCCCGGCGGATCGACCGCAAGCCGGTCCGCAACTGGGTGCAGAGTTCTTCCGAAGTGGCACCGTTACTTCCGGGCAGTGCCCGAATCACCAGTTGCTCTTGGGGTTCCAAGTCGGCCAACACCTGGCGGGCCGCGTGGCGCAATCGCCGAGCCACCCGATGCCGGTCAACAGCCGTACCGACTGACTTGGAAATGATCAGACCTATACGTGGCGGAATTGCCGTCGCGGCATCCACCGCCGACTCCTCGGACGGGTCCGTCCGTCGGTCGTCTGTGACTCGGTCGTACAGGATGACGTCCGGCTGCACAGCCCTTCGGCCGTGCTTGACCGTTGCACCGAAGTCGGCCGATCGTCTCATCCGGTATTGAGCCGGGAGCACCGCCGAGTTGCCTGTGCTCAGGCTGTCAGCGAGCGCCGGCCCTTGTTGCGCCGGGCGGTGACGATGGCACGGCCGGCACGGGTACGCATCCGCAGCCGGAACCCGTGCACGCGGGCCCGACGACGGTTGTTGGGCTGGAAGGTCCGCTTGCCCTTGGCCACGGCACACTCTCCTTATTGCATCTTGCGTCACGTAAGCCCGACACACCGGACGTCCGATGTGCCTGCCGCACGCGACGCACTCGGTAAGCTTGGTGAACTGCGTCTTGCTCGTAACCGGCGCGGGCTCCGGCCTTGAGGCCGGTCGCTGCCGTATCGCCAGCGTTCGGGCGACTGTTCGAGGGTACTGATGCACGTTCGCCGGGTCAAACCCCGGTGTCATTGCCGCACTGACCGCTGCCCACCACCATACGAGAACGACCCACTATTCACACTGGTCACACCCGTATCGGTCGCCCTGTTAGCGGTCGTTTTCATTCGATTCATCTCGTTGAAATGAGTAGTCGTCCGCCCAGAAACCTGTTAGCTTGCTTGCCAGCGCCGTTTCGGAACCGGAGCGGTTCTCGACCACGAACCGAAGATCACGAAGCGGCTGGCGCTTCAGATATAGCGTCTTTTGTCTGGAGTATCCGTTGCTGAGCAACCGGCCCAGGGGGCCTCATCGGGGAATGCGCACCTCATCCACACCTGTGGATAACTGTGTGGATAGCATGTCCCTGAATGGCACCCGTGCATCGCGGTGCTCGGCCAGACGGCGTCGAACCAGGGGGATGGGGCTTTGAGTGAGGACCCCGGTACTGCGTTCCTCAGTCTCTGGGACGAGGTTGTAGCCGAACTCAACGGCGAATCTCCGGCAACCAACGGGTCGGCTCCCACCTTGACTCCCCAGCAGAAAGCCTGGCTCAAGCTGGTCCGCCCGCTGGCCATCGTCGAGGGCTTCGCCCTGTTGGCGGTTCCGAGCAGCTTTGTCCAGAACGAGATCGAACGGCATCTGCGCACCCAGATCACCGATGCACTCAGCCAGCGCCTCGGTCATGCCATCGAACTTGGGGTTCGCATCGCACCGCAGCCCACCGACGACCCACCCAGCACCTCCAGCACCGACAGTGCTGTAGAAGTGCGCGCCGACGAAGAAGACGACGAGACCACCGACGTCGAATACGACTGGCCGAACTACTTCACCGAACGGCCCAGTGAGGACTCACCGACCGCCGACGGTGCGAGCCTCAACCGGCGCTACACCTTCGACACCTTCGTCATCGGCACGTCCAACCGGTTCGCTCACGCCGCCGCGCTGGCCATCGCCGAGGCGCCGGCACGCGCCTACAACCCACTCTTTATCTGGGGTGAATCCGGTCTGGGCAAGACCCACCTGCTGCACGCGGCCGGCAACTACACCCAGCGGCTCTTCCCCGGGATGCGCGTCAAGTACGTCTCCACCGAAGAGTTCACCAACGACTTCATCAACTCGCTGCGTGACGACCGCAAGGTGGCGTTCAAGCGCAGCTACCGCGACATCGATGTACTGCTGGTCGACGACATCCAATTCATCGAGGGCAAAGAAGGTATCCAGGAAGAGTTCTTCCATACCTTCAACACGCTGCACAACGCCAACAAGCAGATCGTGATCACTTCCGACCGTTCGCCGAAACAGCTTGCCACCCTGGAAGATCGGCTTCGCACCCGGTTCGAATGGGGCTTGATCACCGACGTCCAGCCGCCGGATCTGGAAACCCGGATCGCCATTTTGCGCAAGAAGGCGCAGATGGACCGCCTCGATGTGCCGGCCGACGTGCTGGAGCTCATCGCCACCAGCATCGAACGTAATATCCGGGAACTTGAGGGCGCGCTGATCCGGGTCACCGCATTCGCCTCGCTCAACAAGACCCCGATCGACCGGTCGTTGGCCGAGATCGTGTTGCGTGACCTGATCGCCGACGCCAGCACGATGCAGATCAGCGCCGCAATCATCATGGCCGTGATCGCCGAATACTTCGACACCTCGGTCGAGGAACTACGTGGGCCGGGCAAGACCCGCCCGTTGGCTCAGTCCCGGCAGATCGCCATGTATCTCTGCCGCGAACTGACCGACCTCTCGCTGCCCAAGATCGGCCAGGCATTCGGCCGCGACCACACCACGGTGATGTACGCCGAGCGCAAGATCCGCGGGGAGATGGCCGAGCGTCGCGAGGTCTTCGATCAAGTCAAAGAGCTCACCACCCGGATCCGGCAGCGCGCAAAGCGCTGATTGCTGGCTTGTAGTCCGTCGTTCTTACAAAAAACTTTGGACCCACTCGTACCACCCGTCACCATCCAGCCCTGTGGATACCGCTGCGGACAACCTGTCCACGATCCGATGACGAACCCTCGGTCGATACACACCGGCTACTTCATACACAGCCGCGCCCGCCGACCCGAGCATGTCATTCACTGCTCTTCCCCAAGCCCGTGCCCCCGCTCAGCAGCGACGATGCCACGCTGTACCCAACATCCACAGGACTTACTACTAATACTGGGAGTTATCCCTGGATTCTCTTTAAAAACAGGTCGTTGGGGATTCGGCTCAACCCGGGCTGTTCACAACCAGCCCGCACCAACACCGTTCCAGGCCATCCTGAGCTACTGGGTGTCGAGGTTTAACTTTCAAGAAGGCCATCCAGGCTCTACGGTTGGTGACCTACCGCTCTTACACTTCGGCGTGGGGCGTTACACGGCCGCGGGTGGGGGTGTTCACCAGTCGCCGCAGAGTAGAACTCGATATTCGGGGTGACGAGAGGACGCTATGGACGCGGCGACCACGAACGCGGGTCTGACCGACTTGAAGTTCCGCCTGGACCGGGATGACTTCGCTGACGCGGTGGCATGGGTGGCGAAGTCCTTGCCTGCCCGACCCACGGTGCCACTGTTGGCCGGCGTGCTGCTGACAGGTTCCGACAATGGCCTGACCGTGTCCGGATTCGATTACGAAGTCTCTGCTGAAGTTCATCTCGCCGCTGAGATCGCTTCTCCTGGAAGCGTTTTGGTATCTGGACGACTGCTTTCCGATATCACCAGGGCACTTCCGGCCAAGCCGGTCGAAGTCCAGGTCGAGTCCACTCGGGTCTCCTTGACCTGTGGAAATGCGCGATTCTCGCTGCCGACCATGACTGTCGAGGACTACCCCACCCTCCCGACACTGCCCGACGAAACCGGTGTGTTGTCCGCAGATGTCTTTTCCGAGGCTATCGGCCAGGTCGCAGTGGCCGCCGGTCGTGACGACACATTGCCCATGCTGACCGGAATTCGTGTCGAAATCTCTGGCAACACCGTCGTTTTGGCTGCCACAGACCGTTTCCGCCTAGCTGTCCGAGAATTGAGTTGGTCGGCAGCGCCAGGCACCGAAGCGGCGGTATTGGTTCCGGCGAAGACGCTGGCCGAAGCTGCCAAGGCCAGCAGCGACAGCAATGAGGTGCATCTGGCCCTGGGCGCGGGTTCTGCCGTCGGCAACGAGGGGTTGCTCGGCATCACCAGCGCCGGAAAGCGCAGCACCACGCGACTGCTGGATGCCGAATTCCCGAAGTTCCGGCAGCTGCTGCCCAGTGAGCACCTGGCCGTTGCGACCATCGGTGTGGCCGAGCTCACCGAGGCGATCAAGCGTGTGGCGTTGGTGGCTGACCGGGGCGCCCAGGTCCGCATGGAGTTGTCCGAGGGCACGCTGCGACTTTCGGCCGGCGCCGAAGATGTCGGCCGGGCCGAGGAGGATCTGCCGATCGACTTTGTCGGCAAGCCGTTGACCATCGCGTTCAACCCGACCTACCTCACGGACGGTTTGAGTTCGTTGCACAGCGAGAAAGTATCGATGGGATTCACCGATCCGAAGAAGCCGGCGGTGTTGCGCCCGGCCAGTGCCGAGGACCCCGCGCTGTTTGGTGATGGCCCGTTCCCGGCGGTGCCGTCGGATTACGTCTACCTGTTGATGCCGGTTCGCCTGCCCGGCTGATCGGCGCGGGCCGCGACGACGGGAGGGGTTGGTTTCTCGGTGTATGTCCGCCATGTGGGCCTGCGGGATTTCCGGTCCTGGGCGCACGTCGATCTGGAACTGGAACCGGGCGCCACGGTGCTGGTCGGACCGAATGGCTTTGGGAAGACCAATCTTGTTGAGGCACTGTGGTATTCGTCCACTCTGGGTTCTCACCGGGTGGCCACGGACGCGCCACTGATTCGGTCGGGCGCCGCCCGCGCAGTCGTCTCGACAATCGTCGTGAATGAGGGCCGCGAACTCGCCGTTGATCTGGAGATCGCCGCCGGCCGGGCCAACAAGGTGCGGCTGAACCGCGCTCCGGTGCGACATGCCCGCGAAGTCATCGGGGTATTGCGCGCGGTGCTGTTCGCCCCGGAAGATCTCGCGCTGGTGCGTGGCGATCCCGGTGAGCGCCGGCGCTACCTTGACGAACTGGCCAGTGTGCGCCGTCCGCGGATCGCAGGCGTGCGCGCCGACTACGACAAGGTGCTTCGTCAGCGCACCGCGCTGCTCAAGAGCGCGTCGGGCGCATTGCATCGCGGTGACCGGTCGGTGCTGGAGACCCTCGATGTGTGGGATTCCCAATTGGCCCTGCATGGTGCCGAGCTGATGGCCGCCCGTATCGACCTGGTCAACCAGTTGGCGCCGGAAGTGGAGAAGGCTTACCAACTGCTGGCGCCCGGAACCAGGACCGCCGCCGTGGCCTATCGGCCAAAACTTGAGATCAGCCTCGGCGAGCAGAACTATGGCGCGGCAGAACTAAAAGAAGCCTTACTCGCTGAACTGGCGCGCCGCCGCAGCGCGGAGTTGGAACGCGGCGTGTGCCTGGTCGGTCCACACCGCGACGAGTTGGAATTGCGGCTCGGCGACCGACCGGTGAAAGGCTTTGCCAGCCATGGTGAGTCATGGTCGATGGCGCTATCCCTGCGATTGGCTTCCTATGAGCTACTCCGTAGCGAAGGCGCCGAACCAGTACTGTTACTCGACGACGTGTTCGCCGAATTGGACGCCGCCCGGCGCCGCGCACTGGCCGGCGTCGCCGCGTCCGCAGAGCAGGTCTTGATCACCGCCGCGGTCGCTGACGACATTCCCGCCGACTGGCAAGCCCGTCAGATTCGCATCGCCGTCACCGAAGGCGACGAGGGCAGGGTGTCGGAATTGATCGGCGGTGCTGCGTGAGCGAACCCGACGAACCCCGCGGCGACCAGCCGCTGCAGCCGCCGGCCCACTTGGCCGGGCTGACCGGCATGGATCTTGTCCGCCGGACCTTGGCCGAAGCGCGGGAAGCGGCCCGTAGCCAGGGCAAAGACGTCGGGCAGGGCCGCCGCGCGCCGCTGCGCCGCCGTACCCCGGGTACCGGTGGCGGCCGCCGCAGCTGGTCGGGTCCCGGTCCGGACCGCCGGGATCCCCAGAGCCTTGGTGCCGCCACCCGCGACCTGGCGCAATCCCGGGGTTGGTCGGCCCAGGTGGCTGAGGGCACGGTGCTGGGTCAGTGGCGTTCGGTGGTCGGCGACGACATCGCCTCGCACGCCACACCGACCAGGCTTTCCGACGGTGTGCTCAGCGTCGCGGCCGAATCGACCGCCTGGGCCACACAGTTGCGCCTGGTCCAGGCCCAATTGCTGGCCAAGATCGCCGCCGCCGTCGGTGACGGCGTGGTCAAGACGCTGAAGATCACCGGTCCAACAGCCCCGTCGTGGCGCAAGGGACCGTTACATGTCTCGGGTCGGGGACCGCGCGATACCTACGGCTGAGCCGACGTTCGAATCCAGCGCCTCAGCGCCGCTACGAGCAAAAAAATCGCTCCGGCCAGCGGCCGGACACGAGGCAAACCGCGATATCGACGCCACGGCGCAATCAGGTAGGCAGAAACACCCCAAGAAAATACTCGCCGTCAGCACCCCAAGGTAGACTGACTCAGTATCCCGCGCATGCGCTCAAGCCATGCGTCGAATGCTGACTTGCGAACCTGAGGAGAGCTCCCCGACCGTGGCTGCCCAAAACCAGTATGGTGCCGATTCGATCAAGGTTCTTGAAGGTCTCGAAGCCGTCCGCAAAAGACCCGGCATGTACATCGGCTCCACCGGTGAACGCGGCCTGCACCACCTGATCTGGGAGGTTGTCGACAACGCCGTCGACGAGGCGATGGCCGGCTTCGCCTCAACGGTGACGGTGCGCATCCTCGAAGACGGTGGCGTCGAGGTCACCGACGACGGCCGAGGCATTCCGGTGGCGATGCACGCCACGGGCATCCCGACCGTCGACGTCGTCATGACGGTCCTGCACGCCGGCGGCAAGTTCGAAGAAGGCGCCTACAGCGTCTCCGGCGGCCTGCACGGCGTCGGTGTCTCGGTGGTCAACGCACTGTCGACCCGGCTGGAAGCCGATATCTCCGTGGACGGCCACCAGTGGTTCCAGGTCTACGACAAGTCGGTTCCGGGGACCCTGCGCAAGGGTGAGAAGACCAAGAAGACCGGCACCACGATCCGATTCTGGGCCGACCCGGACATCTTCGAGACCACCACCTATGACTTTGAGACCGTCGCCCGCCGCCTCCAGGAGATGGCCTTCCTCAACAAGGGCCTGACTATCGACCTGACCGATGAGCGAGTTCGGGTTGAAGAGGTCGTCGACGAAGTGGTCAGCGACACCGCCGAAGCCCCCAAGTCCGCCGAGGACAAGGCCGCCGAAGCGGTGGCCCCGCACAAGGTCAAGCACCGGGTCTTTCACTACCCCGGTGGCCTCCGCGATTTCGTCCAGCACATCAACCGCAGCAAGACCCCGATCCACCCGACCATCGTCGCCTTCGAAGGCAAGGGAACCGGGCACGAGGTCGAGATCGCATTGCAGTGGAACGGCGGCTATTCGGAGTCGGTGCACACCTTCGCCAACACCATCAACACCGCCGAGGGCGGAACCCACGAAGAGGGCTTCCGGTCTGCGTTGACCAGCGTCGTGAACAAGTACGCCAAAGACAAGAAGCTGCTCAAAGACAAGGACCCCAACCTCACCGGCGACGACATCCGTGAAGGCCTGGCGGCCGTCATCTCGGTGAAGGTGTCGCAGCCGCAGTTCGAAGGTCAGACCAAGACCAAGCTGGGCAACACCGAGGTCAAGTCGTTCGTGCAGAAGGTCTGCAATGAGCAGCTCGGCCACTGGTTCGAGGCCAACCCCGCCGAAGCCAAGACCATCATCAACAAGGCGGTCTCGTCGGCACAGGCGCGAATGGCTGCACGTAAGGCCCGAGAATTGGTGCGGCGAAAGAGCGCCACCGATCTAGGTGGCCTGCCCGGAAAGCTCGCCGACTGCCGCTCGAATGACCCGACTAAGTCCGAACTGTATGTGGTGGAGGGTGATTCGGCCGGTGGCTCGGCCAAGAGCGGCCGCGACTCGATGTTCCAGGCGATCTTGCCGCTGCGTGGAAAGATCATCAACGTCGAGAAGGCACGCATCGACCGCGTCCTGAAGAACAATGAGGTCCAGGCGATCATCACCGCTCTGGGCACCGGCATTCACGACGAGTTCGACATCTCCAAGCTGCGCTATCACAAGATCGTGCTGATGGCCGACGCCGATGTCGACGGCCAGCACATCTCCACCCTGCTGCTCACCCTGCTGTTCCGCTTCATGCGCCCGCTGGTGGAGCACGGGCATGTGTTCTTGGCCCAGCCGCCGCTGTACAAGCTCAAGTGGCAGCGCGGAACCGAGGCCGAATTCGCCTACTCCGACCGGGAGCGCGACGGACTGCTCGAAGCCGGCAAGGCCGCGGGCAAGAAGATCAACATGGACGACGGTATTCAGCGGTACAAGGGTCTGGGCGAGATGGACGCCAAGGAGCTGTGGGAGACCACCATGGACCCGAGCGTTCGGGTGCTCCGCCAGATCACCCTTGACGACGCCGCCGCCGCGGACGAGCTGTTCTCGATCCTGATGGGCGAGGACGTTGAGGCCCGACGCAGCTTCATCACGCGGAACGCCAAAGACGTTCGTTTCCTGGATGTTTAGAGATAGTTCGCGACGTCTAGCGACATCTAACTGACTGCTGACTGAACGAGGAACAGATGACAGACACGACGCTGCCGCCCGGCGACGACTCGGTAGACCGGATCGAGCCGGTCGACATCCAGCAGGAGATGCAGCGCAGCTACATCGACTACGCGATGAGCGTGATCGTGGGCCGTGCCCTTCCCGAAGTGCGTGACGGTCTCAAGCCGGTGCACCGCCGCGTCCTCTACGCGATGTATGACTCCGGATTCCGGCCGGACCGCAGCCACGCGAAATCCGCACGCTCGGTTGCCGAAACGATGGGCAACTACCACCCGCACGGTGACGCCTCGATCTACGACACCCTGGTCCGGATGGCCCAGCCGTGGTCGCTGCGCTACCCGCTGGTCGACGGTCAGGGCAACTTCGGTTCGCCGGGCAACGACCCCGCGGCCGCCATGCGTTACACCGAGGCTCGGTTGACCCCGCTGGCCATGGAGATGCTGCGCGAAATCGACGAGGAAACAGTCGATTTCGTTCCGAACTACGACGGCCGGGTGCAAGAGCCGACCGTGCTGCCCAGCAGGTTCCCGAACCTGCTGGCCAACGGTTCCGGTGGTATCGCGGTCGGTATGGCGACGAACATCCCGCCGCACAACCTGCGCGAACTCGCCGAGGCCGTGTTCTGGTGCCTGGACAACCACGAGGCAGACGAAGAGAGCACCCTGGAAGCGATGATGGAGCGGGTCAAAGGCCCGGACTTCCCCACCTCCGGCCTGATTGTCGGCTCGCAGGGCATCAATGACGCCTACCGCACGGGGCGGGGCTCCATCCGGATGCGCGGTGTCGTTGAGATCGAGGAGGACTCGCGCGGGCGGGCGCTGCTGGTCATCACCGAGTTGCCGTACCAGGTCAACCACGACAACTTCATCACGTCGATCGCCGAGCAGGTGCGCGACGGAAAGTTGGTGGGAATCGCCAACATTGAAGACCAGAGCAGCGACCGGGTGGGTCTGCGCATCGTCGTCGAGATCAAGCGCGACGCGGTTGCCAAGGTGGTGCTGAACAACCTCTACAAGCACACCCAGCTGCAGACCAGCTTCGGTGCCAACATGCTCTCGATCGTTGACGGGGTGCCGCGCACTCTGCGGCTGGATCAGATGATCCGCTACTACGTGGCCCATCAGCTGGATGTCATCGTTCGGCGCACCCGCTACCGGCTCCGTAAAGCCGAAGAGCGCGCCCACATCCTGCGCGGTCTGGTCAAAGCGCTCGATGCGCTCGACGAGGTCATCGCGCTGATCCGGGCATCGCAGACCGTCGACATCGCTCGCCAGGGCCTGATCGAGCTGCTCGAGATCGATGACATTCAGGCGCAAGCGATTTTGGACATGCAGCTGCGCCGGCTGGCCGCGCTGGAACGCCAGAAGATCATCGATGAATTGGCCAAGATCGAGGCGGAGATCGCAGACCTCAAGGACATTCTGGACAAGCCGGAACGCCAGCGTGCGATCGTGCACGACGAGCTGGCTGAGCTCGTCGAGAAGTACGGCGACGACCGCCGGACCCGGATCATCCCCGCCGACGGCGACGTGGCCGACGAGGATCTGATTGCCCGCGAGGACGTCGTCGTCACCATCACCGAGACCGGCTATGCCAAGCGGACCAAGACCGATCTGTACCGCAGCCAGAAGCGCGGCGGTAAGGGCGTCCAGGGCGCGGGCCTCAAGCAGGACGACATCGTCGCGCACTTCTTCGTGTGCTCGACGCATGACTGGATTCTGTTCTTCACCACTCAGGGCCGGGTGTATCGAGCCAAGGCCTACGACCTGCCGGAGGCGCTGCGCACCGCCCGCGGGCAGCACGTCGCCAACCTGTTGGCCTTCCAGCCCGAAGAGCGCATCGCTCAGGTCATTCAGATCAAGAGCTACGAAGATGCGCCGTATCTGGTGTTGGCCACCCGCAACGGTCTGGTCAAGAAGTCCAAGTTGACCGACTTCGACTCCAACCGGTCCGGCGGCATCGTCGCGATCAACCTGCGTGACGGCGACGAGTTGGTCGGCGCGATGTTGTGTTCCGCCGAGGACGACCTGTTGCTGGTGTCGGCGCTTGGACAGTCCATCCGCTTCTCGGCTACCGACGAGGCGTTGCGTCCGATGGGCCGGGCCACCTCCGGTGTGCAGGGTATGCGGTTCAACGCCGACGACTATCTACTGTCGCTCAATGTGGTTCGCGAGGGCACTTATCTACTGGTAGCCACCGCCGGCGGGTACGCCAAGCGGACCGCGATCGAGGAGTACACCACGCAGGGCCGCGGTGGTAAGGGCATTCTGACCGTCCAGTACGACAAACGCCGAGGCCGGCTGGTCGGGGCGCTGATCGTCGACGACGACAGTGAACTCTACGCGATCACCTCCGGTGGCGGTGTGATTCGCACCGCGGCACGGCAGGTTCGTAAGGCCGGACGACAGACCAAGGGCGTTCGGTTGATGAACTTGGGCGATGGCGACACACTGATAGCGATTGCGCGGAACGCCGATGAAGAGGCGGTCGACGAGGACTCGGGTAGCTAAATCCGACGTCAGACCCGGCCGCGGCGCGGTGGGGATACGCAGGTAAGGAGTCGTGGGTGAGCGCACCGAACGAGCCGGGGCACCCGGGCAACGGGGGCAAGGCGGAGTCGGCCGGAACGGGTCCGGCCGACCCGGGCCAGCGGGCCCCGGGCCGTCCCGGCCGGATCACCGAAACCGGGGAAGCCCCGCCGTGGCAACGCGGCGGCCAGGCCCGCCCGCCGGCACCGGCCCGAGCCGGCGACGCCGGGGCACACTCCCCCGGGGTTGACGAGCGGATACGCCGGTTCGTGTCCGGTACTGCTGCCCCGACAGCACCGCCGGCACCCGGTGTGCCGCCGCAGGCTCCGGCTGCGGCCAAGCCCCCGGCTCAGCCCGCCAAGCCTCCGGCCCAACCGGCCAAGCCGGCCGCCAAGGCCGCACCGCCGGTGAAGCCCGCCGACGACGCCTACGCCAGCGAGTTGCCGGATCTGTCCGAACCGGCGCAGCGGCGGTCACCGGTCCGCCGCCCCCAGGTGTCGGCGGGGCCGCGCGGCCCGTTGCGGGCCAGCATGCAGATCCGGCGGATCGATCCCTGGAGCGCGCTCAAGGTGTCGTTGCTGCTGTCGACGGCGCTGTTCTTCGTCTGGATGATCGCGGTGGCCGTGCTGTACGTCGCGTTGGGCGCGATGGGTGTCTGGAGCAAGCTGAACAGCAACGTGGGTGACCTGTTGACCAACAACAGTGCTGCCGAACTGGTTTCCGCCGGTTCGATTTTCGGCGGCGCCGCACTGATCGGGCTGGTGAATGTCGTGGTGCTGACCGCGATGGCCACCCTCGGCGTGGTGATCTACAACCTGAGCACCGACGTGGTCGGCGGTGTCGAGGTAACCCTGGCTGACCGGGACTGATCGGCCGGCTGTTCAAGGCATTTTGGTGAGCGGGCACCCCGTGCGGTAATCTCGCTCGGTCGCAGACGACTACGGGCCTATAGCTCAGGCGGTTAGAGCGCTTCGCTGATAACGAAGAGGTCGGAGGTTCGAGTCCTCCTAGGCCCACGAGTCCCATCAGGGGCCTTAGCTCAGTTGGTAGAGCGCTGCCTTTGCAAGGCAGATGTCAGGAGTTCGAATCTCCTAGGCTCCACAGATAGAAACAGCAGTTCAGAGGCGGTTCCGGCGCTAGCGTCCGGGGCCGCTTCTCCCATCTTTGCCCACACTTTGCCCACATTTGCGAGTTACCCCCCGCGTGAGCAGGTCGTTCAGAGCCGCCCCGACCGCCTCGACATCGGACGGATATAGGTGCCCGTAGCGGTCCAGTGTCAGGCCGGCACTCTCGTGGCCGAGCATGTTCTGGAGAGCCTTGATGTTCGCTCCCGCCTGAATGGCCAGCGATGCAGCTGTGTGCCGCAGCTCGTGGAGCTTGAAGTCGTATACCGTCACCAGGCCCCCAGCGGGGGTCTTCTCTGTACGCGGGAACAGCTGCGTCGCCGCGACTGCATCCGACCACCAGCGCCGCCGCACGTTGGTTCCCCGCATGTAGCTGCCTGCGCTGTCCGGAAACACCAGCGCGTCCGGCTCTCCCGCCACCAGCAGATCGGCCACGAATGCCGGCAGGCTCACCGCGCGGCCCTTGCCGCCCTTCGGGGTGCCGAGCTCAAAATGACCGTCTACGAGCGTCACAGACCGCGCCACCTTGATCAGCAGCCCGTCCAGGTCGATATCGCGCCAGCGAAGCTCTGAGGCCTCACCGAACCGCAGCCCGCACGTCCCGAGCACGTACACCAGCGGCCGATGCGTCCCTGCAGCACTCGCCAGCGCGTGCAACTGCTCCAACGTGATGAACCGCTGCTCGGCGGCGACAACGGTGGGCAGCTCCACGCCGTCGACCGGGTTCATCCCCAGCCGGTTCTCGGCGACCGCCATTGCGAGCACCTGGCGCAGCACCCCGACCGTCTTGTGCACGGATGCCGGGGACAGATCCACACTCAGATCGGCAACCCATTCCCGGACCCAACGCCGCGTGATGTCCCCCAGCGGGATGCGCCCATGCTTGGCCAACTCCCCCTCGACGATGATCCGATACCGGGCACGGGTTGACGGCTTCAGCTTGTGTTTCGACTCCAACCACTCGCGGGAGAACTCCCCCAGGGTGATCCGGCCCGCGGCCGGCGCGATGTAGACGCCACGGCGCTTGTCGACCTCCAATTGATCGGCCCAGGCCTCGGCGTCACGCTTCGTCTTGAAGCCGCGCTTGTCGGTCTGGCGACGGTCTGGCGTGCGGTATCGGACGCGGTAACGCTTTGCACCCGAAGTGGTTTCGTACTTCTCAATCGTCGCCATCGGCCCACGCCTTGTTTTCGGCTAGTTCACCAAACTCTCGAATACGGCCACCCATCTCTGCGAGTTTGTCGGCAAGTTCAACTCGCATCGCCCGTGTTATCTGTCCGCGTTTCTGTGCGTTGGCGTCCGGTCCTGCGCGGAGATCACGCTCCCTCGTAAAGGTCTTCTGCCACAACATCAACGACAATGCCGCTAAGTCTGACGGTTGAATCCCCATTCGCTTGGCTTGTCGCTGTTCAGTTAGCCCGGACTGCCTAATGAGGGTGGCGACAGCGTCGGCGACCATCGCACGGCCCATTACCGTCGGACCGACCTCGAGCTCATTCAATTCCATGGGATATCCACGGCAGGCGTCGGCTAGAAAACGACCAAATACCGAAAACTGGTCTGTGAGGAATACCTTCCCGTCGAACGTCACGAGATCAGCAAGCCAGATCGCATCTGGAAGGTCTGAATCATTCCCGGATCGCTCGGAGGCATCTGCAAGCGCCAGCTGTAGTGCGATGGCAACGGCGACGACGGTGGAGAACTTCGGCGCTGAGCGTCCAGCTTCAAAGTCGCCGACTGACGATGCCTTCCAGCGCAATCCGAGAGCTCGTGCATATTTCGCGAGGTCGTCCTGGGTGACGCCGATTGCGGTGCGCAACCGTTCGCAGTTCGCACCGACGACCTCAGCCAAAGGCTTGCTTGGTACAGCCACGACACCAACGTTAACGGAAAGTTCCGATACTTGACAGACCCCGAGCGCTGTGCTGTCCTCATGTAACGGAACTTTCCGATAATTGAGAGGACATGACAGATGGCCGACAGCCCGACCGGCGCTGACACCGCGCTACCCAAAGACGTCGCTGCAGTTCTACACACCACCGAGGCTGGCCTCGCTCAAATGAGGTACCGGGGCACCGGCCCGAAGTTCGTGAAGGTTGGCCCCCGCAAGGTGATCTACCGCTGGTCCGACGTCCATGCGTACCTCGACGCCAACACCATCGAACGCACCGACGACCCGCGGGGAGCTGCGTGATCACGGAAGGCGATCCCGGCGAGCTGCGGCGGCTACGTCGCGAGTACGTGCGCCGCATGGAGGCGCATCCGCCGAGCACATGGTCACCGGGCCTGCTGTCCATCGTCGTCAACGCCATCGACTTGGCCGGTATGGAGTCCACGCCCGCCAAACTGAAACTGCGACTAATCCCGGGTGGAGCGTCGTGAGCGCTCCGAAGATGACCGTCCTGCGTCTAAACGACGACGACCGGATCGACCTCGCCAAGATCCTGGCCGGAGCGAAGTACGACGTCCGAAGCGGACTATCCGGCGCCGCCAGCCGAATCCTGGCCCTGCTCGACGACGCGCACCCCGCCGCAGACCGCGATAGTGCAATTCCCGTTCCTGCGAATTCGCCGGCACGGAGTGACCAGGGGGGTGCGTCAGCGAGCGCCGGCGCGGCAAAGCGGCTGCTGACCGTCAGTCAGACGATGGACGTGCTGCAGATCGGCCGCGCGACCATCTATCGCTTATTTAACTCCGGCGAACTGCGGTGGGTGCAGATCGGTTCACGTCGCCGCGTCACTGCCGCCGAGATCGACCGATTCGTCGCTGAACACTGCAGCAACCGTCCCCCGCAGGCCCACGGTTGCCCATGACCTTGCGTTACCTCGCACCAGAACAGGAGAGCTAGCAATGACCATCATCACCGACAAGCCTCGAGGACTTCCCTCGGGCAACGACCTCGACAGCGTCGTCGACCCCGACGCCAACGACACACCGCCCGCCTACCTCAGCTTCGGCGGCAGCCCGTACGCCTTGGACGAACCGCCGGCGGTCGGCGAGAAACGCACCTACATCGTGCGCGTTGAGTGCACCGGCGCATCAGAGTCTGTCCGGCACGACGGTGAGCACCGCTACGGCCGCAAGCTCAGCATCCTGTGGGCGGTGCAGAAGGGGACGGCCGAGCCGCCGGACCCGGATGCCGACCAGATGTCTCTCTACAGCGCCGGCGGCCACGCCGGTGACGAGTGAAGGGGCGGAGCTGCCGCGGTGAAACAGGTGATCTACACCTCGGCACTACCAGCGCCTGACATGCCACAGTTCAACGTCGCTGCGAACGCCAGCTGGCCGGGCCGCGTGCACTTCTCCATCGGCACGGGCAGGGACGGCTACAACATCACCCCCGAACGCTCCGAAGAACTCGCACAGGAGCTCATCGACGCGGCCCGCGCGGCCCGCGGCACCGGGTGAAACATGGGACGCCGGAACCCAATCCACGTAATCGGGGAGCCCATACGCCAAGGCGTGACCTGGCTGTCCGACGAACTGATCCGTTCAGGAGCGCATGACGACGCTCTCGGTTCGGATGGATTCGTGGTCATGGCGTTCCTGCTGTCGTGTGCAAGCTCGCCAGGTTCGAAGAGGCGAGCGTGGGAGACCTCGGCGGTCAAGCTCTCCGAGCAGTTCGGCTGGGGCCTCAATCGTGAGCGTGCGAAGCGGGCGCTTGATCGGGCAGTCAAGGACAACCGGCTGATCGTCCGTGGCTATCTGCGCGATGGGCAACTCGTGCAACGGCGGTGTTCGTACGTCGTGTGCGCCGGCGGTCGCCGGTTTGCCGACCACGAACTACTGCAGTGGTCAACACCGATCGTTCTGCAGTCGAAAGTCGGTGCGGAATGCTGACGGACAACATGCACGGATTCCGTGCAACATCAACGGAATTGTCATGCACGGATTCCGTGCAACATGCAGAGCTGCAACATGCACGGGTAGGGGTGCAACATCAACACCGTTCATCTTGCACGGTTCCCGTGCAACTCACCTTGCACCCACGGGGGTGCAACATTGGACAACCTAAGTCTGGAAGACCAAACCCGTCATGCACTCGCGTGCAAGACGGACGTATCCCCCTGCCGCGACCTGACCACGGGGTTGCGCAAATCGGGGACTTCTCCAGTTACCAGCCGACCGCGCGCGTGGAGAGAGGGCGTCGGCTCGACCGACATCCCAGGGGTGGGCGTGATGTCCACCCCCGAAAGCCGATAGGAGACCCGATGAAGCCAGACCGCGAAGAGTTCGAAGCCCGGCGCCAAGCCATCAATGCCTGCACCCGCTGCGATCCGACCGGTTGGCGACTGAACCCAGACGGCACCGACGCCGACCGGCCCGCCCGGTGCAAACACACCTCAACCCGATAGGAGACCCCCCCATGCCTGACAACACCATCGACCCGTTCGGCCCCGAGGCCGACGATATCCTCGCCAAAGCCACGACAGTCGCTGAGCAGATGCGCCAGCGCTGCGCCGAGATCAAGCAAGCCCGCGACACGCAACCCGAACGGCTCGCCCGGGCCCGCGCAGCCGCCGAGACCGCCCGCGACTGGGCCATGATCGAAGAGCCGTGGCACCCCAACGTCACGGCGGTTCGAGCCCACGCCGACGACGGCCAACCCACCGCGACAACGCTTTCCGTGCCCAACATCATCGCGAAGGAACTGTTCGGTGCCCGCCTCGCATTCGACATCCTCGACGCCGGCGACGACCCCGACGCCGTCGACGCGGTCAAGACCCGCTACTTCACGATGGTCGGCGGTGACCCGGCCTTGGCGTTTCTGTTGTCCGCCGCAGCATTGGACACCATCGCGAGCCTCATCGTGCCGCAGATGCTCGACGACATCGAACGCCAGGGCAGCAACTACGACACGCGCGTACTTCTGGCCGAGGCCCGCACGAAGGCCTGGGCTGATCGGGTAGCGAACCACCGCGTCGAACTGGACACCACCGACGACGAGGCCGACCGGTGACCGCGTTCAACCCGCGAACTGATGATGGACGCCGAACGCCAGCAAACCTACAAGTGCTCCCAGCAAACCCTCGGAGACGCCACACGGACGGCGATGGGCTGGTGAAACCCGCCGAAAACCACACCGAAACGCCCGCCGAGCGGCATACCCGCAGGTCAGAGGCTCGCGTCGGCCGCCCCCCGAAAATATCGACGGGGGCCCCCAGCCTGACCCCCGGGGCCCGCGTCAGGATTTTTTTTCGGACCGGGAAATTTTCGTGACGGCCCGCTAGTCAGCAAACTCGACAGCAAAGCCAGCAAAGGCTGAAGGGAGAGGTTCCGTGTCAATGAGTGGAGTCAATGATCTGGTGCATTTACGTTGGCGCACAGCTCAATTGGTGATAGCCGTGGCCGAGGGGGACGGCAGGCAGGTGCGGGCGGTGCTGCACGCGATGCGCGTCGAAGGCATCGGCTCCGGCGATAGGCGCGACGAGGTCCGTCTGCTGCTGGCTGAGTTCGGGCACCGCACGTTGTGGTGGCTGCGCGAGGAGGTGTCACGCCTGTGGCGGGTGCTGACGGAGTTCTGTGTGCGCTGTGGCCGGCGGTCGCGCCACCTTGACCTTGACTACGTCTGCCCCGACTGTGTGGTCGATGAATCGTGATCACACAGGTCAACGGGCTGCTGCTGGCGCCCGACGACGCCAGGTATCTGCTTGATGCGCTCGACGCGCTGTTGTCCGACCGCCGGGCATCGCCGCGGTTGGCCGATTTCGTCGCCCGGCTCCGCCGTAGCGCGGGAAAACTTGCGTCTACGCAAGAAAACACTTGCGTAGACGTCAGTATAGTTGGCGCACAGCAGGATTCGGCGCACACTGCGGCGTATGACCTCGTGGACAGCGGCGAAGCGGCCCGCATCCTCGGCTGTACGCCGGCCAATGTCCGCGACCTCGCGCGCCGCGGACGCCTGCCGCGCCACCGTGCGGGCGGGCGGTGGGTATATCCGGCGCGCTCCGTGGAAGGCCTCGCAACGGAGCGGGCGGCGAAACGGGGCTGAGAATGCCTAGCTCGGCCGAGGTCCGCATCTACGGCGAAATCGGGCGAGCGGTGCGCGCCGACCAGTTCATCAAGGACATCGGGGCGCTGGACGTGGCGCGGCTGGTTGTCCGGATCAACAGCCCGGGCGGCTACGTCAGTGAAGGCATCGCGATCTACGAGGCGATCAAGCGGCACCCGGCCCACGTGGTCACCGTCGTGGACGCGCTGGCAGCGAGTGCGGCTTCGTACATCTTCCAAGCCGGTGACGAGCGCGTGATGGGCCGCTACAGCGAGCTGATGATTCACGACGCGATGATCGGCGTGACCGGTAATGCCGCCGAGCTCACCGAGGCCGCGCGCCGCATGGACCGGAACAGCGACACCATTGCCCGCGTTTACGCCGACCGGTCGCGCCGCGGCGATGTCAACACCTGGCGCGATGCGATGCGCGCTGAAACCTGGTACACCGCTGCCGAGGCTGTGGACGCCGGGCTGGCCGACCGCATCGACAACACCACCCGCGCCGCGGCGTCGCTGGTATTCGACCGCTCGCAGTTCCGGTTTGCGAGCCGACAAGCGGCACCTGGGCCCGGTTCTGACGCGCTCGCCGGCCCCCGAAACACCCGCGCTGTCGCGCGGCTCGACAGCGCCCGATCGGTCAAGGTCGCCGCCGCCCGCCGAAACCGTACGCACCGCCCGATCGCCGCAACGAAAGGCTGACCCATGTCCACCATCCTGGCCAACCCGAGCATCTATGACCCCGGCGCCGACATCAGCGCCGAAGCCACCGCGGCTGTCGCCGCACGAACGTTCCTGGCGATCAGCGGTAACCGCACCAGCGGCGGCAACATAGCCGTTGCGCCAGCCACTGCAGCCGGCCGGATCTGCGGTGTCGCGGCTAACGACGCCGCGATCGGCGGCCTGGTGACGCTGGTGCGCGGCAACTCCCGCGTCGTCAAGGTCGCCGCCGCCGGCACCATCGTCGCCGGCGCCGAGGTCGAAGTAGGTGCAGGCGGCAAGGCCGTCACCAAATCCAGCGGCATCGCCGTCGGCTACGCCATCACCGGAGCACCAGCCGGCTCCGATGCCGAAATCAGCCTCTACTGAACAGGAGCCGCACATGGCCAACGCACTGATTCCCGAATTGTCCGGCCGGCGTCTCACCGTAGACGTTGCGCTCAATCAGCCGACGCTGATCCGCGCGCAGATCGCCAAGCTCGCCGACGACCAGATCCTGCTGCCGAAGTTCTTCCGCACGCTCGGCGCCAAAATCGAGGGCGGCGGCATGCTCTACAGCGTGATCCAGGCGTCCGACTTCTTCACCAGCGACGTCGAAAAGCGCAATGCCCGAGCCGAATACAAGGTCGTCGAGGGCGTCGACCCCGATCCCAAGCTTGCTTTGGTCTCTGACTACGGCGGCAAGTTTCAGATCGGCGTCGAAGAGATCACCCGCAACGACGTCAACTACCTCGATCAGCAGACCACGCAGCTGGCCAACACCATCGCCCGCAAGCTCGACGTGC
>Ga0153954_1000133_pt1 | contig 66232 bp, 59 predicted proteins | sample TSFL038MetaG_FD_102277 | JGI IMG/M metagenome (GOLD analysis project Ga0153954, IMG submission 102277) | Attine ant fungus gardens microbial communities from Florida, USA - TSFL038 MetaG | ecosystem: Host-associated > Fungi > Mycelium > Unclassified | place: USA: Florida, Wekiwa Springs State...
CCTGCCGCCTGGCAGCCATATCGATCTTGCCCTCCACATCGGGCAAGCCTTCCCAGCTACGCGCTCAAAGTACGTGAGGCACCGCCGTCGGCTACGCGCTCAAAGTAGGTGAGGCACGCCGCGTCCTTGATGTTTTCGCCGGCCTTCTTCAGACTGGATTTCCCCTGGTCGGCCTTGCCCTCGTTCCTGAGGTCGTCATCGCCGGTGACCTTGCCGACGACTTCTTTTGCCTTGCCCGCGACATCCTGCGCGGCGTTCTTGGCTTTGTCTGCCAGTCCCATGGTGTAGCTCCTCCCTCGTGTGGCGTTGCCACACCAGAGATTCCCCCGGCGTTTACACCGTAAACGCGACGGGTGAACTCGGTTGGCTCAACGGCGGGCGAGCAGCAGTTCGAGCCGGTCCAACATGGACTCCAGCGCCTGCTCGAACTCGGCGGTACTGCGGTCTTGCGACAACATCGGCTGTAGGCGCTGCAGGTGGGGGTAGTCGCTCAGGTCGCGTCCCGACCGCTCGCTCCGATCATCCAAGAGGGCCTCGTCTGGGTGCAGTTCAGCACCACGGGCCGAGACTTCCAGCAGCAGGTGACCGATCAGGAATGTGGTGTAGGCGCGGTAGGCCGCCACCGCGGCGCCGTCATCGAATCCGTAGGAGATCAACGTGTCGAGGAAGCTCTCCATCCAACGTAAGCTGCGCAGTGGTGGCCGAACCCATGGCGCCTCGGGCGCCTCGGTGGCGACCAGCGGAAAGACCTCGGGATGATCGAGTGCGATCTGGCGTACACCGTGCGCCAATCGCACGAGGTAGTCCTGCCAGCCGTCTTCTTGACGCCGCGCCGCGAGCTGATCGGCGTAGAGCCGGTCGATGATGTGGTCGACGACGCCGCTGAGCAGGTCGCCGCGCCCATGTACGTAGCGGTAGAGCGCCATCGCCTCGACCCCGCAGGCCGCACCCAGGGCGCGCATCGTCAACTTCGACAGACCCTGGCGATCGATGAAATCGATGGCCATTTCCAGGATGCCATCGCGGCTCAACTGCGACAGCGAGCGCGGGCCATCGCCCGGCTCCGCAGCGTCCACCCCGGTATCCACCAGACCACCTCTTCTCAGTGCACCGGCAACAAGATCCGCCGGCCGTCGTATCCGTGGCGACTGGTGCCTCAGTTTACGTCGTAAGCCGGCTGCCAGACGACAAAGCGCTGGGTCGGAGCGATCGGACCCGCATTGGTCGGCGGCGAGGCGCCGCGGGCCGCCGCGGCATAGGCTGACAGCCATGCCCAACTCAGGCCCTCTCTCCGGTAAAACCATGTTCATTTCGGGTGCCAGCCGTGGCATCGGCCTGGCGATCGCCAAACGGGCCGCCCGAGACGGCGCCAACATCGCGTTGATCGCCAAGACCGCCGAACCCCACCCCAAGCTCGACGGCACGATCTACACCGCGGCCGCCGAAATCGAAGAGGCCGGCGGCCAGGCGCTGCCGATCGTCGGTGACATCCGTGACGAAGACTCCGTGGCAGGGGCCGTGGCCACCGCCGTCGAACGGTTCGGCGGCATCGACATCTGCGTGAACAACGCCTCGGCGATCAACCTCGGTTCGATCCTCGAGGTGCCGCTGAAGCGCTTCGACCTGATGAACGGCATCGAGGTGCGCGGTACCTACGCGGTGTCGCAGGCTTGCATTCCGCACATGATCGGCCGCGACAACCCGCACATCCTGACGCTGTCCCCACCGATCCGGCTGGAGCCCCAATGGCTCAAGCCCACCGCCTACATGATGGCCAAGTTCGGGATGACGCTGTGCGCGCTCGGCATGGCCGAGGAACTCCGCGGGCACGGGATCGCGTCCAACACGCTGTGGCCTCGCACCATGATCGCGACCGCCGCCGTGCAGAACCTGCTCGGCGGTGACGAGGCGATGGCCCGATCCCGCACCCCCGACGTCTACGCCGACGCCGCGTACGCCATCGTGACCAGGCCGGCCCACGAATACACTGGCAACTCGCTGCTCTGCGAGGACGTGCTGGTGGACTCGGGCGTCACCGATCTGTCGGTCTATGACTGTGTGCCCGGCAGCGACTTGGGCGTGGACCTGTGGGTCGACACCGTCAACCCGCCGGGATACGTTCAGAGCTGACCCCGGCCCCACCGCCACCGGTTGGGATGACCAGCGTGAAGCAGGCGCCCCCGTCCTGGGGAACACACGTCAGCGTCCCGCCGTGCGCGATGGCCAGCGCCCGGGCGATCGGCAGTCCCAGACCCGCACCGCCATGGTCGCGGCCGCGGGCGCTGTCCAGGCGCACCAGCCGATCGAAGATCCGCTCGGCGTCTTCGGCGCGCACACCGATGCCGGTGTCGGTGACGACCACCGCGACACCGCCGCCGCCTTTACCGACGTCGACGTTGATCTGCCCACCGGGCGGCGTGTAACGGCGCGCGTTGTCGAGCAGGTTGGACAGGATCTGCGCGACGCGTGTGGGATCCACCAGGGCGGCCGCCGAGTCCAGGCCGGTACGCCCGATCCGCAGTTGCGGAGCAAGCAGCGCCGCCCGATCCAGCTGGGTGTCGATGATCGCGATCAGGTCGATGTCTTTGAGCTCCAACGGCAATCCGGCATCGATATAGCTCAGGTCCAGCATGTCGGTGACCAGCCGGGTCGCCCGCCGGGCTTCGATCAACAGCAGGCTGGCGCGACGATGCTGTCGAAGTAACTCGGGCTCGATGGTGCCCTCGCTGCTGGACTGGCCGACATGCACGCTGACGTTTCCCGCGATCTGTTCCGCGGCGGCCTGCATACCCGCTATCGGGGTGCGCAGCTCATGGGCTGCGTCGGCGAGAAAACGCCGCACCGCCGCTTCGGCTCTCTGCGCCCCCCGCGCGGCGTGCTGCGCCCGCTTCTCGGAGTCCTCCAACTCGTCGAGCATGTCATCGAAAGCTTCTGCCGCCCGGCCCAGTTCGGTCTTGGGCCGGTCGGGACGCAGTCGCCGCCCCCGGTCCCCGGTGGTGATGTCACGAGCTAGATCGGTGAGACGGTCCAGCGGCGCAAGCAACGCGCGACTCGCCCCGGCCAGCAGAGTCGATGCGAGCAGCAAGGTCCCCAGGCCGGCCTCGATCATCAAGCGCCGCAATCTGCGTAGCGTCTCGTCGGACTCCGTGGTGTCGGCGACCAGGATCACCCGGTCACCGTTGGACAAGGGATGCACCAGGACCGTCGCGGTGTCGTCAGGCTCGAGCGGCGGGGCCGCAACCTTCGATCCGGTGGTTGCGTCGGGCTCGATCGCGGGGTCACCGTAGCTGGTACCGTCGGCGGTCACCACAAGCGCGGCGATAATGCCGCCGTTAAGTTGCTCCGACATCTGCTCAGGCGAGATACCCAGTGCCACCAAGGAATCCGCCCTAGCCGTCGCCGCCGCCAGTCGCTCGTGCACGCTACGCGTGGCCAGCGCGGTCAACGTGGCATTGATCACCAAGCCCATTGCCAGCATCAACATGACGAGCAGCGCCAGCACCATCACCGTCAGCCGGCGCCGCAGCGAGGGGGTGGCGGTCATGAACCCGCAAGTTCCAGCCGGTAGCCGATCCCGCGCACCGTATGCAGGATCCGTGGTCCGTACGCCTCGAGCTTCTGCCGCAGCCCACTGATGTGGACCTGCACCAGGTTGGGGTCATAGGCCTCATACCCCCACACCGCGTTGAGGATCTGCGCGCTGCTGACGATGCGGCCGCGTTGTTCGACAAGGTAGACCAGCACACGCAGCTCGGTGGCCGTCAAACCCAGCGGAGTGCCCGAGCGGGAGGCCACTCCGGCGTCGACGTCGACCATGAGATCGCCGAACTGCACGGCCGCCGGCAACCGGCCACGCCGGCGCAGCACCGCACCGACCCGCGACACCAGTTCGGCCAGCTCGAACGGCTTGACCACGTAGTCGTCGGCGCCGCCGTCAAGACCGCGCAGCCGGTCGGGTAAGCCGTCGCGCGCGGTGAGCAGCACCACCCCCACCTCGCCCCAGCGCAAGATCACGTCCATCAGCGCGAAGCCGTCGCGTCCCGGCAGCATGACGTCGAGGACCACCAGATCCGGCCGGAATCCGTCCAGCACCTCCTCCAATCCGTGGCCGTCGGGCTGGGTGTCGGTCAGGTAGCCGGCGTCGGCCAGCGCCTCGCTGACCATCTCGCGGATGGTCTCGGAGTCCTCCACAACCAGGACCCGCGGCGTTCCCACGCTGAAGGGAGTACCGCCGCGACGGTCGGCGGACCGGGAATCGGCCATGGTCCATTGATAACACCGCCACGCCGCCATGGGGAGATCTGACCGGCGCGGCTTTCGCCCGTCGCCGCGTTCTTCAGGTTCACTTCAAGTTGACTGTCTAGGGTCACAACGACCGAGTGCGCCCGGCGGCCTGTCTCATCGGCGCGAACCGGGAAATTCAGGAGGCATGATGACGCCTACTACCAACAGGACTGTCTGACAATGGATTTCGCGACGCTGCCGCCAGAGATCAATTCGAGCCGGATGTATTCGGGGGCGGGGGCACAGCCTTTGTTGGCCGCGGCCACCGCCTGGAGCGCCCTGGCCGCCGAACTGAACAGCATGGGCCTGGCCTACGACTCGATGATCGACGAGCTGTCCGCCGGCTGGGCCGGGCCCAGCGCGGCCGCGATGGCCGGCGCTGCGGCACCCTACGCCCAGTGGATGCACGCCACCGCCGCCCAGGCCGAACAGACCGCGTCGTCAGCCCGGACCGCCGCCGCCGCCTACGACACGGCGTTCGCGATGACCGTGCCTCCCCCGCTGGTCACCGCCAACCGCACCCAGATGATGTCGCTGCTTGCCACCAACTTTCTGGGCCAGAACACCGCCGCCATCGCGGCCACCGACGCCCTTTACTACGAGATGTGGGCCCAGGACGCCACCGCTATGTACGGCTACGCGACCAGTTCCGTCGCCGCCTCCAGGCTGGTCCCGTTCACCCAGCCCCCGCACACCACCAATCCCGCCGCGGCGGCGAATCAGGCCGGCGCGGCCGGCCAGGCCACCGGCACCACGACAGGCAGCCACGCCGATACCGCGGTCTCCGCGATCACCCAGGCCCTGCAGGGCCTCGGCGCGCCGGGATCGGCAGCCGCGGGATCGAACGCCACACTGACGAGTTCGATCGGCTCCGCGGCGGCAATGGAGCCTGGGTTGGCGGCGTCCTACTTGGCGTTGGCCTCCAGCCTGTTCGGCACCTTTGTCATCGACTCGGCCGGAACCTTCGGCGTGGACGCGGCCGGCACCTTCGGGATCGACCTGATCGGCGTCGGCGAGATCGAGAGCGAACTGCTGCCCGAAATGGAGATGTTCGAAACGCTGACTCCGATGAGCGCCGAATTAGGCGAAGCGGCCACGCTCAGCGGGCTGTCGGTGCCGCAGGCCTGGGCCACGGCGGCGCCGACGACCACCGTGATCCAGCAGGTCGGCGGCGCCTTGCCGACTGCCGCGCAAGCTGCACTGCCCACCGCCGCAGCCGGGGCCTCCGCACTACCGTTGGCCGCGATCGGCGCCGCGGGACTGGCCGGCCGGGCCACCGCGGGCGTGGGACGCGGCCGCGCCGCCACCGCTAACCCGAAAACGGCCCCCAACCGGGCGCCGCGCCCCATGGTCAAACAGCGCGACCAAGCCGAAAAGCCGGAGAAGCGGCCGGTCAGGCCGTTGAACGGACCGATCACGCGGATCTCCGGTGAACTGCGCGAACTGGCCGATCTGCGCGATGCCGGGATCCTCACCGAAGACGAGTTCACCCAGGAAAAGCAGCGCCTCCTCGGCCGGTAGCAGCTATGGATTTCGCAATGTTGCCACCGGAGGTCAACTCCGGCCGGATGTATTCCGGTGCGGGCGCCGGCCCGATGCTCGCCGCGGCGTCGTCTTGGGATGCGCTGGGCGCCGAGTTACACAGTGCGGGCCTCGCCTACACGTCGGTGCTCACCGAACTGGGTTCCGGGTGGGCCGGCCCCAGCGCGCAGGCCATGGCCGCCGCGGCGGCACCGTATGCCCAATGGCTGTACACCGCCGCGATCCAGGCCGAGGAGACCGCCATCTCGGCCCGTGCCGCTACCGCCGCCTACGAGTCCGCTTTCGCCATGACCGTGCCGCCACCGGTCATCGCCGCCAACCGCAGTCTGCTGATGACCCTGGTCGCGACCAACTTTCTGGGCCAGAACACTCCCGCGATCGCGGCCACCGAGGCGCACTACTACGAGATGTGGGCCCAGGACGCCACCGCGATGTACGGCTACGCCGCCGGTGCCGCTGCCGCCGGCAGGCTGAGCCCGTTCAGGCAACCACCACGCACCACCAACTCCGCCGCCGCATCGGCGCAGTCAGCGGCGGTCATGCACGCGGCCGCCACCACCTCGGAGGGGCACGGCGAAGGCGTCATCACCACTCTCACCCATGCGCTGGAGTCCTCGTCGGCCCTGGCTGAGGCCATTGGCGCGGACGCGCTCTTGATCAGCGAACCCGCGATGGAGGTCGGCATCGCCGGTGTCGAGCTGGTTGTCGACTCGATGGGCACGTTCGGCATCGACGCGCTCGGCACGTTCCTGTTCGACGCGATGGGTGCCGCCGAGGTGGGCCAGGAATTGCTGCGGGCCGCCATGGCCGGAGCGCTTCCGATCTCGGCCAACCTCGCCTCGGCAACCTCGATCAGCGGCCTGTCGGTGCCGCTGGCGTGGGCGTCGGCCGCACCGGCGGTGGTGGCTCCGCAGATCGGCATGTCGCTGGTGTCCGTCGGCACGGCAGCCGCTACATCCGCGGTCCCGGCCGTCGCCGCCGGCGAGACGATGATCCCCGCGGTGGGGATGGCCCCGGCCGGTGTGGCCGGACGGGCTGGTGCAGGCGCCGCCCGGGGCCACCGCATCCCGACTGCCGGTACCGTCGCCCCGCCGCCGGTACCGCGGCGGGGCGAGCTGCCAGAGGTGCCCGCGTCGTCGGCGTTCGGTCTGTTGATGGGCGCCGACATCGAGCTGCGTGAGCTGGCTGAACTGCGCAACGCCGGGATTCTCACCGACGAGGAGTACGCGCTGGAGAAGCGCAGCCTGGTCGGACATTAGAGCAGGTAGGCCTGCTCGGGTTGCGGCTCGGCCGGTGCGATCAGCTCGGGTGAGTTGTTGCGCACACTGTTGACCAACGTCGAGACTTCACGCACCGCGATACCGGCCACGTCCGGTGGACGGGCCAGCAGCTTGGTGTCGACCCCAGCGTCGGGGTCCAGCCAAGTGTCCCAATGATCTTCGGGCAGCAGCAGCGGCATCCGGTCGTGAATCCCGGCCAGTTCCCCGACGGCCGCGGTGGTGATGATCGTGACGCTGAGCAGCGCGTCGGACAACCGATTGGGGCGCCAGACGGACCACAGGCCGGCCGCATACAACGTCGCGCCGTCACCGTGGATGTAGAACGGCGTCTTCCGAGCGTGGGGCTCTTTGCGCCATTCGTAGTAGCCGTCCATCGGTACCAGGCAGCGCCGCCGCTGCGCGGACGCGGAGAACGCCGGTGACGTGGTGACCTTGTCGGCACGGGCGTTGATCAGCAACTGACCGCCGGACGCCGGTGCCCCGCCGAGGCCGGCCTTGACCCACGACGGCACCAGTCCCCAGCGCATCAGCCGGAGCCGCCGCGTCGGCTGGTCATCGGGTCTATCCGGCTTGGCGTGCCGGCTTACCAGGGTCGCGACGCCGTCGGTCGGTGCCACGTTGTAGTTCGGGCCGGCGTCGGCGTCGGCCGGTATCTCGTTGATCGCATCGATGCGCGTGGCGAGCAACGCCGGATCGGTGGTTACCGCGAAACGCCCGCACATACCTTCATGGTGACAGCTAATCGATCCGGGTGGCCGCGACCGCCCAGAACGGCATGTGCACCAGGTTGCCTTCGAGCAGCGGTTGCAGGTACGCGAACCGCTCGGCCAGCGCGCGGACACCCGCCACCAGGTCCTCGCGGCCCATCGACTCCATCACCGCGATCATGTCGGTAAAGGCAGCGGGATCGAACGTGCCCTGATAGGTGGTGGTCCCGATGTGGTCGATACGCCATCCGGCGGATTCGAGCAGCGGACCGAAGCGCTCAGCCGACAACCCGTCCAGCTGCCAACCGTTGACGTTGTGGCGGCCGGCTTCGAACATGAACAGGCGGGCTTGGGGCTTGGTCGCCCGGTGCAGGTTGCGCGCGTAGCGCAATTGAGTTTCTTCATCGTCCTGGAACAGGTGATAGAACGCGCTGTCGACCACGGTGTCGAACCGGCCGTCAAACCCGACGAGGTGAACCGCGTCGGCCACCTGGAAATCCACCGTCACACCGGCTTGCGCGGCGTTACGCTGCGCGACCGCGATGGCAGCCGGAGAATGGTCGAGGCCCGTGGTCGAATAGCCGTGAGCCGCATAGTGAATCGCGTGATGACCCGAGCCGGTTCCGGGATCGAGGACTTCGCCGCGCAGCGCTCCGCACGCCACCAATTGCTGCACCACCGGCTGCGGACGGCCGATCTCCCACGGCTCCGGGGGCCCAGCGGTCCCAGAAGACACTGCGCCGCCGAACTCGGTATCACTGTTCATCGCCCCCAACTGTGCGCGAGTGTGGTTAACGAAATCAGAACGCGCGGTGTACGAACGGCGACAGTCGTCCCGGTGATGGCAAGATCGCCGCTGTGCGCCTCTCCGTCCTCGATCTCACGCCGGTCCGCACCGACCAGTGCACCTCGCATGCCCTGGCGGCAACGATGCGGCTGGCGAAGATCGCCGACGATCGCGACTACACCCGGTACTGGGTCGCCGAGCACCACAACATCCCGTCGGTAGCCGCCACCAGCCCGGCGGTGCTGACCGCGATGATCGCCGCCGCTACCTCGCGTATCCGGGTGGGCTCAGGCGGCGTGATGCTGCCCAATCACGCGCCCCTGGCAGTAGCCGAGCAGTTCGCGCTGCTGGAGGCCGCCCATCCCGGCCGCATCGACCTGGGCATCGGGCGTGCCTCCGGCGCCGATCCAGTGGCATCAGCGGTATTGCGGGGCGGGCGCGGTGATCGCGACAACCGGGGCCTGGATGATTTCCCGGACAATCTCGGCGACGTGATCGCCCTGCTGACTACGGCGGGAGTGTCCGTGCAGCTGGCGGACCGCAGCTACACCCTGAGGTCGACCCCGTACGCGCTGACAAAGCCGCGGGTGTTCGTGCTGGGATCCTCGATGCACTCGGCTCGAGTCGCAGCGGCCAAGGGGCTGCCCTACGTATTCGGCCATCACCTGTTCGGCGAGCACACTGACGAGGCACTGACGTGCTACCGGTCGGAGTTCGTCCCGAGCGAGCTCGCCGCCGAGCCGGTCGCCTTTTTGACCGTGAACACCGTGGTTGCCGAAACGCACGACGAGGCAACGGCTTTGATACTTCCATATCTGCGGCTCCAGGCGCAGACGGCGACCGGACAGTCACCGGGCCGCCTGGAATTGGTCGAAGACGCCGAGCAGGCGGTTCTCACGCCGCAGCAACACCGCGTCGCGCAGGGCGAACTCTCGCGCGCGGTCATCGGAACGCCGACCGAGGCGCTTACCCAACTGCAGGAGCTGGCCGACCGGTTCGGTGTGGACGAATTGATGCTCAACCCGGTCGCATCCGCCCGCCGGGGCACCGACCCGGCCCGCGCGCCGGGGCGCGAATCCACTCTGCGACTATTAGCTGGCGCCGCGTCGACAAAGTGAACGACAGGTGAAGGCAAACCAACACCAGAGGGCTGGTCGGTGAATGTTTTGGGTGCCTTTTCCAACTGTCAATGAACAACTGCTGACAGTCTCCGAAAAGTCCCCTTCCCGCCTGCGTTTCGGGCTTCAGATCGCCTAGTGTCGGGTCTGCGCTCGAGGGCGTACGCGATCCGCAATGTTGCGATCGCGGAACTTGAAAAGACTTCTCCGAGGAGCCTTCATGTCGTTCGTCACAACGCAGCCCGAAGCGTTGCTGGCCGCCGTCGCCAACCTGCGGACCATCGGTTCGTCGATGGCCGCGCACAGTGCCGCGGCCGCGGCACCCACCACCAGCGTGGTGCCGGCCGCCGCCGACGAGGTATCCGCGCTGACCGCCGCCCAGTTCGCCGCTCACGCTCAGGCCTACCAGACCGTGAGCGCGCAGGCGGTCGCCGTCCACGAGATGTTCGTGAACGCCCTGAGCAGCGGAGCCAACGCATACGCCGCAACCGAGGCTGCCAACGCAGCAGCGGCCGGTTAGGTCACCGCGATGAACTACTTGTCGTTGCCGCCTGAGGTGACTTCCACCATGATCTACTCCGGGCCTGGCTCGGAGCCAATGGTCGTGGCAGCGTCGGCGTGGAGTGCGCTGGCCGCTGAACTGAAATCCGTTGCGGCCCAGTACCGGGCGGTCATCAGCCAGCTGACCTCCGAGGAATGGCTCGGGACCGCGTCGGCGTCGATGGCGACCGCAGCCGCTCCCTACATCAACTGGATGGAACTCACCGCCGCACAGGCCGAGCAGGCCGCCGCGCAGGGCCGTTCCGCCGCCGCCGCCTACGAGACGGCACACGCCCAGACGGTGCCGCCGGTTGCGGTCACCGCGAACCGCGAACTCCTGCAGCAGCTGGTCGCCACCAACATCCTCGGGCAGAACACCCCGTCGATCGCGGCCACCGAGACCGAGCACAACGAGATGTGGGCCCAGGACACGCTGGCGATGTTCGGCTACCACGCCCAGTCCAGCGCCGCGACCCAGCTCAACGAGTTCACCGCGCCGCCCAACCCGACCAACCCGAGCGGTGACGCCGCCAATGCCAACGCGGTCGCCTCGGCGAACGGCACTGCCACGGCCACCAAGGCGTCCAGCACGTTGCAGAACCTGCTGAACTCGCTGACCCCTAACTCGGCGGAAAGCACCGGCAACCCGGCGCAGGACATCCTCAACGATCCGAACTACAACCTGTCCAACCAGCTGATGAACCAGGTGGTGAGCAACTCCAACCTGCAGTCGAACAACGTCTGTGCGGTCTGGCGTGGTGTCAGCGGTGTACTCGGTCTGCAGAAGCTGTTCGCCGATGGCGCCAAGGCGGCGGCACCGGCCGCGGCCTCCGCAGCCAGTGGCGCGGCCTCCGGTGCGGCGAGCGCGGCCTCGGGTGCCGCTGGAGCGGTCGGCGGCCTCTCGGTCCCGGCGGCCTGGGTTCCGCCGATGGCGGCAGCCTCGGCATTGGGCCCCGTCTCCGGCGGTTCGTGGGTGCCGGTTGGGCCCGCTGCCGCGGCGGCACTGCCCTCCGCGGGTGGAATTCTTGGCGGGGCTCCGATTGCACCGCCGACCGGAATGCCGGGTATGCCCGGTATCCCGGCCGCGGGTGCGGCCGGCGCCGGCTTCCGCGGGTTCGGCGGTCCCCGCTACGGAACCGCGTTGACCGTCATGCCACGCCGCCCTTTCGGCGGATAGCACCCAAGGGGACTTGGTGATCGACTACGGGGCGCTGCCTCCGGAGGTCAATTCCACGCGGATGTATGCGGGAGTCGGCTCCGGTCCGATGTTGGCAGCAGCAGGGGCCTGGGATGTCTTGGCCCAAGAGTTGAGCGTGACCGCGGCTGCGGTGGACATGACTATCGCGGATCTGACCAGCGGTCCCTGGCGTGGACCGTCGGCGACTGCCATGGCTGCCGCGGCACTGCCGTTCACCACGTGGTTCAAGGCGACGGCGGCGCAAGCCGAGCAGGCGGCTATGCAGGCCAAGGCTGCCGCGGCCGCCTACGAAGCCGCATTCGCGATGACGGTGCCGCCGCAAATGGTGTTCGCCAATCGGGCCCAGCTGATGATGTTGGTCGCCACCAACTTCTTCGGCCAGAACACCCCGGCCATCGCGGCGACGGAAGCCCATTACGCGGCGATGTGGGCGCAGGACGCCGCCGCGATGTTTGCCTATGCGGGTGGTTCCGCAGCGGCATCGCAGTTGTCGGAGTTCACCTCGCCGCCGCAGGTCACCAATCCTGCCGGGCAAGCGGGGCAGGCCACCGCTACTACCCAGGCCGTCGGCAACTCGGCGGCGTCGCAGGCTACCTCCCAGGCAACCTCGCAGGTGTTGAACTCGTTGCAGTCGCTCACTCAGGCGGGCGCGGCCACCGCGACGCCCGCGGCCCCGGCTACCGGTACCGCACCAACCAGCAGCTCGGCGGCGTGGACCGCGTTTCTGCAACAGATCGTCACTCCGTTGAACACCCTCACCGGCTACACCAACTCCGCCATGGGCCCGTTCCGACTCTTCGACATGGCCGGGCAGGCGCTCAACGGTCAAGAGGTCTCCGGGCAGGCGGTGGCGGATGCCCGGGCGTTCTTCACCGAACTGACCAAGGTGGCCGAGGTCGCGAAGGCGGGGACCGCGGCCGCCCACACCCCGAGTTTCGGCGCCGCAACGCCGTCGGTCGCCCTGGGCCGGGGCATCCAGGTCGGGGCGTTGTCGGTGCCGCAGAGCTGGCCGATGGCTCCTACTTCGGCCAATCAGGCCGCGGCGACCCTGGTTTCCAGCCGGGTGGTCGCTGCGGAGGCCGGCGCGATGCCGCGCGGCGGATTGGCAGGGCTGGCCGGAATGGCGGGTCTGCCCGGGGCCAGCGCCGCCGCCAACGGCGGTCCCACCGGTTTCCGGTTCGTGCCCCGGTACGGCTACCGCCATCGGGTGATGAACCGGCCGCCCAGCGCCGGATAGGCGCTGGGCGAGTCAGATCAGCGCCCCCAGCAGGGCGAGCGGCAGAATGCCCATGTCAACGGCGAGCGGGAGGCCGATGGCATTGAGCAGATCCCCATCCGCCAACTGCGAGGCGAAGATGTCGTAGTTGATCTGCGGCAGGTTGAACAACAGCGCGGTGCCCACGTCCAGGAACGGAATACCGGTGTGCGGCGGGAACGTACCGAAAAGGTCGTCCAGCGTGGGGAATGTCGACACGAATTCCGCCATCTGAGTGTCGGAGATCGCGTTGATGAAGCCCTCCATCTCGGCCATGAAGGGTGGCGGGGTGTTGGTCGGGTGGAAGATGTCGTCGACAAAGGCGGAGACACCCTGCTGCCAGCCATTGCTCAGCGCCTGCGGCAACTCCTGCATCAGAGCCGCCTGCGTCGCCGAATCCGGCAGGAATCCCAACGGCGTCGCCACATCGGCGGGGCCCTGACTCCAGCCGTGCTCGATGTTGCCGTAGCCCAGGTTCACCAGGATGCGCGTGACCGGCTCGAACAGATCGTAGAGCGCCTGTCCCCCGCTGCCGAAGAACAACAGCGGATACAGCAGCGGCAGCCCCTCGGTCGGAATCATGTAGTAGTTCGCCAACGAATCCGGCGACGCGTTCGGCAGCAGGATCGCGTCATTGATCTGATCAGCAGTCAGCCCCAGATAAGTGGTGTGCTGGAAGGCAATTCCGAAGATCGCGTTGAGGACCGACAAGAAGTTGATCGGGTATTGCGGGAAGTCGGCGAAACCATCGTATTCACGGTTGTAGACCTCGGTCGGGTAGAGATCCGACGGGCCGGCTCCGCTGAACGTGAGACCAATACTCGGAAGAGTGGGCTGGGCATTGTCGGGCAGATTGAAGCGCTCGAGCATGCCGCCGTTGGGTGCACTGACATCACCGATCATCACGAAATGCACGTAGTCACTGGGCACACCCGCACTCGCGAGCTGGTACTGCAGCAGCGATTCGATGACCGCGCCCTGCGACCAGCCGAACACCACCGCGGGATTCTCGGCGCTCAGTTCTCCGTTGTTGTACTGCGCCATGATCTCGTCGTAAACATTCTGCTGACCCTGCGCCAACGAGTCATCCAGCGTCCCGCCGAAGGGGCCCAAGAACGGGTAGAGCTGTTCCGGTGTCGTAACAACCTGCGTCGTGCCGGTGAAGCCAAGCGGCTCCAGATACAGCGACATGGCGGCGTCCACGTACGTTGGGCCGGGTGTGGCCAGGCCGCTGCCGCCGATGATGAACGCTGTGCCGCCGCCCAGCGGCGCGGTGTCATTGGCGGCCAGGCGCAATCCGGGAATCTGCAGGGCCGTTGACGGCGTAGCCGCCGCCGTGGGTGCGATCAAGCCCGCGCCCACGACGGCGATGGCAACGGCGCACACGGGGCCGCGGACGTGATTCACTGGGTTCTCCTTCGGGCAGCCCGCTCAGGCTTGTGCGGTGGTAGACGATAAACGACTCGGGTACCGGGGTCAGATCACTGCGCCCACCAGAGCCAGCGGGAGTATCCCCGTGTCGTAGGCCAAGGTGGTGCCGATGGCATCGAGCAGGTTCCCGTCCGCCAGCTCCGAGGTGAAGATCTCGTAGTTGATCTGCGGGAGGTTGAACAACAGCGCGGTGCCCACATCCAGGAACGGAATCCCGGTATGAGGTGGGAAGGTGCCGAAAAGGTCTTGCAGCGTTGGGAAATTCGAGAAGAATGCGGCGGTCTCGTTGCCCGTACCGATGTCACCGCTGATTTCGTTGTTGAATTCGGTGATGAACGCCGGTGTGGTGTCGGTCGGGTGGAAGATATCGTCGAGGAAGGCGGAGAGGCCCTGTTGCCAGCCGTTGCTCAACGCCTGTGGCAGCTGCTGCATGAGAGCGGTCATCGTGGCCGAATCCGGCAGGAATCCCAACGGCGTCGCCACATCGGCGGAGCCTTGACTCCACCCGTGCTCGATATTGCCGTAGCCCAGGTTCACCAGGATGGTCATCACCGGTTCGAGCAGATCGTAGAGTGCCTTACCGCCACTTCCGAAGAACAACAGCGGATCCAGCAGCGGCAGCCCGCCAGCCGGGATCATGTAGTAGTCGGTCAGCGAATCCGGCGATGCATTCGGCAACAGGATCGCGTCACTGATCTGCTCGGCCGACAGGCCCAGGTAGGTGGTGTGCTCCAAGGCAATGCCCAACAAGGCATTGAGAACCGCCAAGAGGTTGATCGGGTACTGGGGGAAGTCGGCGAAACCATCGTATTCATGGTTGTAGACCGCGGTCGGATACAGATCGGACGGTCCGGCTCCGCTGAACGTGATGCCCAAACTCGGCAGGTTCGGCTGCGCATCATCGGGCAGATTGAAGCGCTCCAGCAGGCCGCCGTTCGGCGAACTGACATCGCCGATCATCACGAAACGCACATAGTCGCTGGGCACGCCCTCGCTCGCGAGCTGCTGCTGCAGCATCGACTCGATGACGGTGCTCTGCGACCACCCTCCAATGACGATCGGATGCTCGGCGTCCACATTTCCGCCGGCCAGTTGTTGCATGACCGCTGTGTAAAGGTCCTGTTGCCCCTGCGCCAACGAATCGTCCAGCTTTCCGCCGAAGGGACCGGTGAACGGGTAGAGCTGCTCGGGCGTGGTCACCGCCTGGGTAGTGCCGGTAAAGCCATGCGGTGCAAGGAAAAGCTCGGCATAACGCGCCTGATATCCGGGACCGGGAGTGGACAGCACGCTGGGTCCGACGATCAGCGCCGTGCCATCGCCCAGCGAGAAGTCCGAGGTGCTGACATAGGCACGGTGCACGGCACCGGCCTGCGCCGCCGACGGTAGTGCCGGTGCAGCGGCAAACAGGCCGGCGCCGACGATGACGACACCGACGGCCGAGGACGCGGAAAGTGTCCGCTGCATGGCCTGCGCTCCTTTGTCGGGCCCGACGAGGCGGACCTGCAACCGCGTCCTCGACCATGCGAAAGCTGTCGAGCAACCTTGAATTACTCGAAAGTAACATAGATATAGAGCGTGCAATAGTGCGCACTCTAATTTTTTAGTGCCGCAAAGTCGGACCGTTCAGAGCTGCGCAGGAATGCGTCGATCAGGCGATGATCAGGCCGGCTTGGTCGGCTTGGCCATCTCGACGGACAGGCTGATCCCCGCCGGAACGTCACCGAATCGGCTGGCTACCACCGGAACCCAGATCTGGGCTCCGCGCTGGCCGCACTCGTTGCTTTCCACCGTTGCGACCATCGCGCCGTGCAGGACGCCCGGGATGGTGGGCTCCAGCGTGAGCACCTGAGTGGTGGTCTGACTGTCCTGCCGGCCGTCGGCACCGACACACGGCGTGTGCACGGTCTGTGGCTGCGAACGCCAGGTATCGCCGGTGAATTCAAGGGCCAATTCATTGCCGCCTGAAGGCGTCTGCACCGTTTTCCGGTGATCCTTCGCGTCCAGCATCATTGCCGACGCTGTGCACGCCGAGGCGTCACACGCCGACTTGACCGCCCACCAGGTGCTCACGTTGGGTGGCTCGGGATTGGGGACGCCGTTGTACTTCTCGCCCGCCCGATTGGCGTCGACGCGGTAGGTCCCCTCGAACGCGGGCGCCTTGGGCGGCGGCGCCACGGCCGCCGCGGGTGCCCCCGCGGCGGCGACCGCCGCGGTGTCGGCCGGCTCCTCGGCCAGCAGACGCGGGACGAGGGCCGCCACCGATCCCACCACCGCAAGACCCAGGGGGACCAGGATCGCGGGTCGGGCCAGCTTCGACAGCCGGCTCGGCGGAGGTGGCGGCAACGCTCGCGGAACGCCCCGCACGACTGTCCGGGCAGAGTCGGACTCGTCGTCGGCCTCCGGATCGGCAAGCTGCTCCGCAAGGGCCGCAACGAAGTCCGAGCAGTCCCGGAATCGCTCAGCGGGGTCTTTGGCCAGCGCCGCAGCGAGCACGTCGTCGAACTGCCGCAGCTCGGGGCGCCGGTCGCTGAGCAGCGGAGGCGGCGTGTTCAAGTGGTGGCTGATCACGGTCACCGGGTTCTCGTGCTGATACGGCGGCGCTCCGGTCAGCATCTGGAAGGTGGTCGCGGCCAAGGCGTACTGGTCAGCACGTTCCAGACCTTCGGCACCCATCAGTTGTTCGGGTGCGGCGTAGGCGATGGTGCCGATGGCGAGGTTGCTGGCGGTCAGCCCGGTGGGGCCGCTCAGTTGCCGGGCGATGCCGAAGTCGGCCAGCACGGCGTTCGGCACGTCGTCGCCGTCCTCGGTCACCAAGACGTTGCTGGGTTTGACGTCGCGGTGCACCACGCCTTGCCCGTGCGCGTAGTCCAGGGCATCGGCGATGCTCGCAATGATCGGGATAACGATCTGAGCCGGCATCCCGGCCGGGAACTTGCGGGTAATGAGCTCGCCGAGTGTCTCGCCCTCGATGTAGTCCATCGACAGCCACAACCGGCCGCGGTATTCACCGCGGTCATGCACGCGCACGATGTTCGGGTGCACCAGCACTGCGGCGGCTTCGGCCTCGCGCCGAAAGCGCTCCTCGTACTCGTCGTCGGCACTCAAGGACCGACGCAGAATCTTCAGGGCTTCGCGTCGGGGCAGCCGGGGGTGCTGAGCAAGGTAAACCTTGCCCATCCCGCCAGCACCCAACAGTTTCAAGATGGTGTACTCAGCAAAAATCGAGCCCGACGCCAGAGCCATGCCGCAGATAGTAATGATCCTGGGTAAACAGTTGGGTGATACCAGGCAGCCAGCCGGCGAAGAAGCCTATCGAGCCTCGCTGAACCGCCGGGTCCATGCGGCGGTCCCAGCTTCGGCTCTCCTCCGTCGAGGCTCGCTGAACCGCCGGGTCCATGCGGCGGTCCCAGCTTCGGCTCTCCTCCGTCGAGGCTCGCTGAACCGCCGATACCAGCGTTAGAGCCCTGCGCTGGCAGGATGAAACCGTGACGACTTGGCCGGCACCGACGCCCACCGCTCCCATCGACGCGACGGTGACCGTGCCCGGCTCGAAGTCGCAGACCAATCGGGCGCTGGTGCTGGCTGCGCTGGCCGCGGGACGCGGTGGCGGTGTCTCCACTCTCTCCGGCGCCCTGCGCAGCCGCGACACCGACCTGATGCTCGACGCCCTGCGAGCCCTGGGCCTGCGGGTCGAGGCGGTGGCCCATCACGTGACGGTCAGCGGCAAGATCGACCCGGAGCCGAATATCCGGCTGAACTGCGGCCTGGCCGGCACCGTGCTGCGGTTCGTGCCGCCGCTGGCCGCACTGGGCACCGTCACGGTCACCTTCGACGGTGACGAGCAGGCCCGAGCCCGGCCGATCGCGCCACTGCTGGATGCGATGCGCAGTCTGGGCATCGCGGTCGACGGCGACGGACTGCCGTTCGGGATTCACGGCTCCGGCTCGGTCGCCGGCGGCACCGTGGCGATCGACGCCTCGGCATCGTCGCAGTTCGTCTCCGGCCTGCTGCTGGCCGCCGCTGCGTTCGACGACGGACTGACCGTGGTGCACACCGGGGCTACCCTGCCGTCCGCCCCGCACATCGCAATGACGGTCGCAATGCTGCGCCAGGCCGGAATCGACGTCGACGACGCTGTCCCGAACCGCTGGCGGGTCACACCGGCAACGGCGGCGGCCCGCAACTGGGAGATCGAACCGGACCTGTCCAACGCCACCCCGTTCCTGGCGGCCGCGGTGGTCACCGGAGGTCGCGTGCGCATTGCCGGCTGGCCGGCCGCGGGCGTACAGCCCAGCGCCGCCATCATCGAGATCTTCACCGCAACCGGCGCCCGGGTGAGCCACGCCGACACACACCTGCAGGTAGCGGGCCCGCGCGGCTACGGCGGCTTCGACGTGGATCTGCGCGCCGTCGGCGAGCTCACCCCGACGGTGGCGGCACTGGCTGCCCTGGCGACCCCCGGCTCGGTGTCGCGACTGAGCGGCATCGCGCATCTGCGCGGGCACGAGACCGACCGGCTGGCGGCGCTGACGACCGAGATCAACCGGCTGGGCGGCGACAGCGTCGAGACTCCCGATGGCCTGTTGATCACCGCAACCCCGTTGCACGGCGGAATCTGGCACTCCTACGCCGACCATCGGATGGCCACCGCCGGCGCGATCATCGGGCTTCGGGTCCCCGGCGTCGAGGTCGAGGATATCGAGACCACCGCCAAGACCCTGCCCGCATTCCCCCGGATGTGGGCCGAGATGCTGGCCGACGCGGGGGCCGGCGCTTGAAAGCCGGCGGTTAACAAGGCTCGACGGAGGAGAGACGAAGTTGGACCGCCGAATCAACACCGGAGACTACGACGAATCCGACGTCAAAGTCCGCTCCGGCCGCGGATCGCGGCCGCGCACCAAAACCCGCCCCGGGCACGCCGACGCCCAATCGGCCATGGTGGTCAGCGTCGACCGCGGCCGGTGGGGGTGTGTCCTAGACGACCCAGACGGCGCGGCCGATCTTCAGGTCACCGCGATGCGTGCCCGCGAGCTGGGGCGTACCCCGATCGTGGTCGGCGACCGCGTTGACGTGGTCGGCGACCTGTCCGGCCGGCCCGACACCCTGGCCCGGATCGTGCGGCGCAAGCCGCGGCGAACCGTGTTGCGGCGCACCGCCGATGACACCGACCCCACCGAGCGGGTGGTAGTCGCCAATGCCGACCAGCTGCTTATCGTGGTCGCGCTGGCCGATCCGCCGCCGCGCACCGGCCTGGTCGAGCGCACGCTGATCGCCGCATACGCCGGAGGGCTCGCGCCGATTCTGTGCCTGACCAAAACAGACCTGGCGGATCCGGCGCCCTTCGCCAACCAGTTCGCCGACCTGGACCTCACGGTGGTCACCGCCGGCCGCGACGACCCGCTCGACGCCGTCGCTCCGCTACTGGAATCCCAGGTGACGGTGCTGCTGGGGCACTCCGGTGTCGGCAAATCGACCTTGGTGAATCGCCTTGTCCCCGAAGCTGATCGGGCCGTCGGACGGGTCACCGACATCGGCCGGGGACGGCACACGTCCACCCAGTCGGTGGCACTGCGACTGAAGGGCTCGGGCTGGGTGATCGACACCCCGGGCATCCGATCGTTCGGCCTGGCTCACATCGCACCCGACGACGTGCTGCTGGCGTTCTCCGACCTGGCCGAGACCATCGACGACTGTCCACGCGGCTGCGGTCACCTGGGACCGCCGGCCGATCCCGAATGCGCACTGGACAATCTGACCGGCGCAGCTCAGCGCCGGGTCGAAGCAGCGCGCCGGCTGCTGATGGCGCTGCGCGAGGGGTAGCGCACTGAGCAAAACTCAGTTTCGCTCAGGGTCGAGGAACGACAGCCCACCCTGGTATATACTCCACCCCAGTCCTCGTATATACACGGAGGTTGCTGGTGACGAAACGCTTGATCGACTTGGACGACGACCTCTTGGCCGCCGCGCAACAAGAACTCCATACCTCCGGCGTGACTGACACGGTTCGACTCGCACTGGAACAAGCCGCAGCGCGATCAGCTCGTGTGCGCCAGGTGGAGTGGCTACGCGGCGGCGGTCTACTGGACGTGAACGGTGTTAGCCAGCGAGACGACGTGTGGCACTGATCGCTCGCTATCTCATCGACACCAGCGCGGCGGCGCGGATGACCGACACCCAGGTGGCTGACCGCCTTGCCCCACTGATCGAAGCTGGCCTAGTGGCCACCACCGCTCAACTCGATGCCGAGGCGCTCTACAGCGCTCGTAATGCCACTGAGTACGAGCGACTTTGGGCAGACCGTCGACTTGCCTACGAGTATCTGCCCACCAACGACGAACACTGGCAGACGGCGCTCGATGCCCAGCGGACACTTGCCCAGCAAGGACGACACCGCGCCGTAGGCATGGTCGATCTGCTGATCAGCGCCCTATCTGTGAAGCACGACCTCACCCTTATCCACTATGACGCTGACTTCGATATCGCCGCCGAGGTTCTGCCCATCCGACATCGTTGGGTTGCAGCGCGCGGGACAATATGAATTCTCATCGAATCGGGGTCACCGCTGAATGTTCCTATCGCCCGGATCGTTCGAGGGCGTTGCCGATTTGGCCGCAGGTGACCGCGATGGCGGCGATCTGAGAACGACTCAGCGGTTCCAGGAAGTGGGTACGGACGACGTTGGCGTAGGCACACAGCTAAGGCTGGTTCAGGCGGCCAGGTCGACCTTCTTGTCGCGGCGCCAGCCCCGCACCGTGGAGATGGCGCTCTTGAGCCCACGGCGACGACCGGTCACCGGGTCGGTGCGACTGAAGCCCGGACCCAGGTCGGCGAACATCTTCTCGCTGCGAGTCTCCGGTGCATCATCGGCGGTGTCGCGCAGGAAGCGGTCCGGCAGTGACAGTTTGGCGATGGTGCGCCAGGTCTTGCCGTACTGCACCAGGAACGGCCCGGAGGTGTAGGGCAGGTCGTACTTTTCACATACCGCACGCACCCGCACCGCGATCTCGGGGTAGCGGTTGCTCGGCAGATCGGGGAACAGGTGGTGTTCGATCTGATGCGACAGGCTTCCGCTCATAAACCGCATAGGCTGCCCGGCATCGATGTTGGCGCTGCCGAGCAGCTGCCGCAGATACCACTGTCCCTGCGATTCGCCGACCATGTCGGTCTTGGTGAATTTCTCTGCGCCGTCGGGGAAGTGACCGCAGAAGATGATCGCATTGGCCCACAGGTTGCGGATCACATTGGCGATCGCGTTGGCCTTCACCGTCGAGACGAAGGTCGCGCCGGGCGACAACGAGGTCAGGGCCGGGAACGCCACGTAGTCCTTGAACACCTGCCGACCAGCTTTGTCGCCGAATTCCCGCAGTCGCGACAGGGTCGCCTGGCGACTGTCGCGCCCCTTGAAGATCTTGCCGATCTCCAAGTGCTGCAGCGCGACTCCCCACTCGAACCCGATCGCCAACATGGCGTTGTAGAACAGGTTGAGCAGGTTGAAGCGCTGCCAGCGCGTGTCGCGAGTCACCCGGATCACGCCGTAACCCACATCGTCGTCCATGCCGAGGATGTTCGTGTATTTGTGGTGGGCGAAATTGTGGGTGAAGCGCCAGTGCTTGGAGACGCCGGCCATATCCCACTCCCAGCCGGTGGAGTGGATCTCCGGATCGTTCATCCAGTCCCACTGCCCGTGCATGACGTTGTGGCCGATCTCCATGTTCTCGACGATCTTGGCCACGCCCAGGGTGCCGATGCCGGCCCAGCGCGCCCAGCGCCGGTTACCGGCCGCCAGCAGCACCCGGCCGGTCACCTCGAGCGCCCGCTGGGCCGCGATGGTGCGATGGATGTACCGAGCGTCGCGCTCCCCGCGAGAGGCCTCCACGTCGCGGCGGATGGCGTCCAGCTCGGCGGCAAGGTTCGCCACGTCGGCGTCGCTGAGGTGCGCAAACACCTCGACGTCGGTTACCGCCATCAGACCGCCTTCCGGAAGCTAATCACCGTTAATACCTACGCTATCGTAACCTACGTTCCCGTAGGTTACCAGCGGGTAATCATCAGACGTCTAGTTCGCAATCGCCGGCTGCCGCGCTGACGCAGGTCTGCACCCGCGTGCCCGGCTCATGGTCGGCGCCCGAGCGCAGATCACGAACGTGTCCGCCCACCAGCGTCACCACGCACGACTGGCAGATGCCCATCCGACATCCGAATGGCATCGACACCCCGACGCTCTCGCCGGCCTCAAGCAGCGTCGTCGCCGCATCCGCTGTCACGCTCTTGCCGCTGGCCGCGAAGGTGACGGTGCCGCCGCCGTCGGCCGACGCGGTGCGCGCCACCGCGAACCGCTCGACGTGCAGGCGATCGGCGATCCCGGCTGCGGCCCAGGCGTGTTCGGCATCCTCGAGCATCGCCGCCGGCCCGCACGCCCAGGTCTGGCGCTCACGCCAGTCGGTCACCTCGGCATCCAGGGTCTCGGTGTCCCGCAGCACGCGTCGCCCCTGGTCTCGAGTGGTGCGCAACAGCAATCGGTAGCCAGGATGATCACGCGCCAGGGCGGCCAGCTCATCGGCGAACAACGTGTCGGCCGCCGTGGGCGCCGAATGCAGGTGGACGACATCGGCGATGGGTCCGCGGCGGGCCAATGACCGCAACATCGCCATGACCGGCGTGATCCCGGATCCGGCGGTGACGAACAGCACCGTGGCCGGCGCCGGGTCGGGCAACACGAACTCCCCCTGCGGCGCGGCCAACCGCACCACGGTTCCGGCAGCCACGCCGTCCACCAGGTGACTGGACAGAAAGCCCTCCGGCATCGCCTTGACCGTGATGGAGATGGTGCGCGCCCCGGTCACCGGCGAGGAGGTCAGCGAGTAAGAACGCCAGCGCCAGCGACCGTCGACCAGCAGACCGATGCCGATGTACTGACCGGCCCGGTAGTCGAACTGAAAACCCCAGCCCGGCCTGATGATCAGCGTCGCCGAATCTGCGGTCTCCCGCCGGACCTCGACCACCCGGCCGCGCAGTTCGCGGGCCGACCACAGCGGGTTGGCCAAGCGCAGATAGTCGTCCGGCAGGAGCGGGGTGGTGATCTGTGTCGCGATGCGGCGCACGGCATTCCAGACCGGGTGACGGTCGGCACCGACCGCGGTCGGCCGCTTGGTGTCACCGATGTGCGCGACGATCGCCGAATGCTTCTTGCTCACGAAAACTTCCTGCTCGATACCCCGGGGTTGATGAACCTACGGTACCGTAACCTCGCCCGGGCGGCATCAGAGCAGGTCAAGCAGGAACGGCAGCTCCTGGGTGGCGTACCAGGCCAGGTCGTGATCCTGGGCATCGCCGACGGTCAGCTCGGCGTCCTCGTCGCCGAGGTCGGCGGCATCGATCACCGCCAAGGCCGCAAGCACGGCCGGCTCGGCCGCAGCATTGTCCACATACGCCGCGACCACGTCGGTCAACGCGATCGGCTCTGCCAGCCGGACCACGGCGGCATCCAGGTCGGGGCGTACGGTGGCGCCCTCGACCTCGGCAACCAGCACCACACGGCGGGTGGGCAGCTTTTCGCCGGCCGAATCGGCGGCCGCACCGCCGAGCACCCGCAGCGAGGCCAGCGCTGCCTCCCCGAGTGCGACCTCGGCCAGCTCGTCGTCGTCGCCGTGGGCGTAGGACTCCCGCAGCGCCGGGGTCACCGCGAACGCAGTCCCGCTGACCGGACGCAATGAACCGTCGGCGACCAGTTGGGCCAGCATGGCCAGCGTCGCCGGGATGTATACCCGCATGTGCCAGACCTTAGCCGCGATCGCGAGCGCGGCGAAGCCGGGCGCAGCGGGTCGAGGCCATCAGGCACAGCCGCGATCGCGAGCGCGGCGAAGCCGGGTGAAGCGGGTCGAGGCCATCAGGCACAGCCGCGATCGCGAGCGCGGCGAAGCCGGGAGAAGCGGGTCGAGGCCATCGAGCTAACCGCCCGGACCGCTTACGCGTCGTCGAGCAGGGTGGCGGCGTAGTCGTCCACGTAGCGATAGAGACTACGGTCGGGCCGCTCGTAATCGCCGGTGACGATGGGCTTCTTGGGCAACTTCACCCGGTCGTGCTCCACCTCGCGATACGGAATGGACTCCAGCAGATGCGACATCATGTTCAGCCGCGCGTGGGTCTTCACCTCCGACTCGACCACATACCAAGGGCTGGATGCCGAATCGGTGTGGGCCATCATCTCGTCGCGAGCCCGGGAGTAGTCCTCCCAGCGGTGCAGCGCCTCAAGGTCCATCGGCGACAACTTCCACTGCCGGAGCGGATCGTTGCGCCGCTTCCGGAACCGGCGCAGCTGCTCGGACTGGGAGACTGAGAACCAATACTTGCGCAACAGGATTCCGTCATCGATCAGCAGCTGCTCGAAGACCGGGGCCTGCTTCAAGAACTGCGCATGCTCTTCGGGCGTACAGAATCCCATCACCTTCTCGACCCCGGCCCGGTTGTACCAGGACCGGTCGAAGAGCGTGATCTCACCGCGCGCCGGCAAGTGCGCGACGTAACGCTGGAAGTACCACTCCCCCCGTTGACGCTCGGTGGGGGCCGGCAGTGCCGCGATCCGCACCGTGCGCGGGCTCAGATATTCCGTGATGCGCTTGATGACACCGCCTTTGCCTGCGGCGTCACGGCCCTCGAAGAGCACCACCACCCGGGTACCGGTATCACGGACCCATTGTTGGAGCTTGACGAATTCGCTTTGCAGACGCAGCAATTCCTTCTCGTACACGTCGTCGGCGAGCCGTCGCTTGGCGGCTTCGAATTCGTTGTCACTCACTGTGCTGCCTCCAGTAGTTCGGCCAGCGCCTCGTCCAGCAGTGTTGAGACCATTCCTACGTCACTCATCGCCTTGCGGTCGGCATTGACACCGAAATAGAGCGTGCCGTTGTAGGACGTCACCCCGATCGTCAACGCCTTGTTCGGCAACAACGGCGGCACACTGTAGGTCTCAAGCAGCTTCGCGCCGCAGACGTAGAGCTGCCGCTGAGTGCCCGGCGCATTGGTGATCAGCAGATTGAACACCCGCCCGGAGAATCCGGCGAAGTTGGTCGCGACCCGAACACCCATCGCGTGCAGGGTTGGCGGGGCGAAGCCCGCCACCGTCAAGATGGTGCGGGCGTCCACCAGCCCGGTCGAGGTGGGATGCGATTCGGTGGCATAGGCGATCTGGGAAAGCCGGACTACCGGATTCGGTTCTCCGACAGGCAGATCCACCAGGAATGGCGTGACCGCGCCGATCGGCTGACCCGCGGAGTCGAATTCGTGGTCCGGATACACCGACAGCGGCGCGAGCGCCCGCACGGTGCGGGTGGATCCGACCGGCTCGCCGCGGGCGAGCAGCCAGTTCCGCAGCGCTCCGGTGATCACGGCGAGCACCACGTCGTTGATAGCGCAGTCGTAGCGGGCCCGCACCGTTCGGTAGTCCTCGAGCGAACCGCTCGCCACCGTGAACAGGCGGTTCTGCGAGACCTGGGTGTTGAGTGGGCTCTGCGGGGCCGCCCCGCGCGCGACGGCCCGGACCGCGTCGAATGCCTTGCGGCCCGCCCAGGTCAACGGGCTGCTGACCGTCGACCCCACCGCCTGCAATTGGGTACGTGGCGCCGCCACCCAGTCCCCGACCGCACCGAGCACCAATTCGACAGCGCCGGGCTCGTCGCGCGGCACCCAGATGTCTTCGTCGAACGCCGGTGGGCGCGCGGTCCGGTCGGCCAGGACGTGTCCCAACGCCGGCGCCGCCATGCCGTGGACCAGCGCTTGGTGCGACTTGATGTAGAGGGCGATCCGGTTGTCAGCCAGGCCCTCGATCAGATAGGTCGCCCACAACGGCCGAGCCCGATCCAGCGGTTGTTGACTCAACCGAGCGATCAGCTCGTGCAGCTGTCGATCGTTGCCTGGGGACGGCACCGCGAGATGCCTTACGTGGTAGGTGATGTCGAACTCATGGTCGTCCACCCACACCGGGCGGGCCAGGCTCAGGGTGACTTCGCGGATCTTCTGCCGGTAGCGCGGGATCTGCGGCAACCGCCGCTCGATGGTCTCCAGCAGCTTGTCGTAGCCCAGCCCGCCCCGCGGGTTACGCAGAATGAACAGCGACTGCACATACATCGGCGTCGTGGTGTTCTCCAGCCGGTAGAAAGAGGCTTCCGACGCCGATAGCCGGTTCACCATCGTGGCACCCGTCCTCCCTGCTGGCTCGATCCGGCCGGGCACGGCACCAGCCCCGGATCGGAGAAAATCACTGCCGCTCACGGTAGCCCGCCGCCGGGGCGCGCCGCACGCGGATACGCCGCAGCCGTGATTGTGCGATGATCGCCGCACACGCCCTGCCACTCTCCAGCAGGCCCGCCACCCGGACCGACCTTGGAGAGTTGCCGTGCCCACCGATCCCGCTCCGCACCCGCGTTCGGCCGTCGCGCCGATGCGCGACTACGAACCGCCTGCCCTGCCGGCCACGCCGAGTCGGCCCGCACAGTCGCCCACATCCCCGCCGTCGGTCCGGCCCCGCCGCGGGCATCCGCCGAGAACGCGGCCCGATCGGCCCGGGCGCAACGTGTTATCGGCGCCATTGCAGTCGGCCGCGGTGTTCGCCGACGCCGCGCTGCGCCGGGTCCTGGAAGTGGTGGACGGGCGCCGACCGTCCACGCATCTGCATCCGCTGTTTGCCACCGGGCTGGCCGACTCGGTGATGTCGGCTCGGCCGGCGGCACCGGCAGGCCGAGTTGAGCCGGCCACCCTGCAGCGGGTACGTGTGCAACCAGCAGGTTCGGCCGAACCAGCCAGCGCAGTAGAGGTTTTCGGCACCTTCCGGCGCGGACGGCGCACGCACGCGCTGGCCTGCCGCATCGAGTCCGCCCCGCGGACGGGAAACGGTCTGGCCTGGCGGATCGTCGCCCTGCACATCGGCTAGCGCCGGGTCGGCGCCATCGGCTGCGCCGATCGCAAGCGCGGCGAAGCCACGCGCAGCGGGTCGGCGCCATCGACTGAGCGCGTCAGACCTCAGCTCTTGCGCGGAACCTTCGGCAACCGGGGCCCGCGGCCTTCGCGGCGGGCCGCTTCGCGGCGCTCGCGCCGAGACTGGTTGGCTCCGGCCGGTTGCAGGTCACGACTCCGGCGCACCTGTGCGGAGCCGTCCTCGTCGGGACCCGAATAGGTCAGCCCCGCTCCGCCATCCCTGCCGTCCGTGCCATTGGCCCCGTTGGCGCCGTCGATTCCCTTGGCACGCAACCCGAACTCCGCCAACCCCTCGGGGGCGTCCACCGGCGCCACCGTCTGCTTCGGGACGGCCTCGACGGCGACGTTGAACAGGAAGCCGACCGACTCCTCCTTGAGTCCGTCGAGCATGCCGCGGAACATGTCGAAGCCCTCCCGCTGGTACTCGACCAGTGGGTCACGCTGCGCCATCGCCCGCAGGCCGATGCCCTCCTTGAGGTAGTCCATCTCGTAGAGGTGCTCACGCCACTTGCGGTCCAGAACGCTCAGCAGCACGCCGCGTTCCAGCTCGCGCATGGCGCCGGTCCCGGCGGTCTCGTCGACCTGGGCCTCGCGCGCCGCGTAGGAGTTCTCGGCATCGGCGAGCAGCGCCTCGAGCAGCTCTTCGCGACTCAGGTCGTCGGCCTCGCCGACGTCGTCGGCGTGCAGCAGTTCGTGATAGTCGATCCCCACCGGGTACAGGGTCTTGAGCGCGGTCCACAACTGCTCAAGGTCCCAGTCTTCGGCGTATCCCTCGGCGGTGGCACCGTCGACATAGGCGGTGATGACGTCCACGAGCATGTCGTGGGCCTGCTCGGCCAGGTTCTCGCCGTCGAGGATGCGGCGGCGCTCGGCGTAGATCACCTTGCGCTGTTGGTTCATCACCTCGTCGTACTTGAGGACGTTCTTGCGGATCTCGAAGTTCTGCTGCTCGACCTGGGTCTGGGCGCTCTTGATCGCCCGGGTCACCATCTTGGCCTCGATCGGCACGTCGTCGGGCAGGTTCAGCCGGGTCAGCAGCGATTCCAGTGCCGCACCGTTGAACCGTCGCATGAGCTCGTCGCCCAACGACAGGTAGAACCGCGACTCGCCCGGGTCGCCTTGGCGACCGGACCGACCACGCAGCTGGTTGTCGATACGCCGCGACTCATGACGCTCGGTGCCCAGCACGTAAAGACCGCCGGCCTCGATCACTTCCTCGGCCTCGGCCGCCGCCTCCGCCTTGATCTCGCGCAACGCCGCATCCCAGGCGGCCTCGTACTCGTCCGGGGTCTCCACCGGGTCCAGGCCCTGACCGCGCAGGCGCTGGTCGGCCAGGAAGTCGACGTTGCCGCCGAGCACGATGTCGGTGCCTCGACCGGCCATGTTGGTGGCCACCGTGACCGCGCCGCGCCGGCCCGCCTCGGCGATGATGTGCGCCTCACGCTCATGCTGCTTGGCGTTGAGCACGTTGTGCGGAACGCGCCGCTTGGTCAGCTGCTTGGACAGATACTCCGAGCGCTCCACGCTGGTGGTGCCGATCAGCACCGGCTGGCCCTGCTCGTAGCGCTCGGCGACATCGTCGACGACCGCGAGGAACTTGGCCTCTTCGGTCTTGTAGATGAGGTCGATCTGGTCAAGACGCGCCATCGGCTTGTTGGTCGGGATCGGCACCACGCCCAGCTTGTAGATCTCGTGCAACTCGGCAGCTTCGGTCTCAGCGGTGCCGGTCATGCCGGCGAGCTTCTCGTAGAGCCGGAAGTAGTTCTGCAGGGTGATGGTGGCCAGGGTCTGATTCTCGGCCTTGATCTCCACCCGCTCCTTGGCCTCGATGGCCTGGTGCATGCCCTCGTTGTAACGCCGACCCACCAGCACGCGGCCGGTGAACTCATCGACGATGAAGACCTCGCCGTTGCGGACGATGTAGTCCTTGTCGCGGTTGAACAGCTCCTTGGCCTTCAGCGCGTTGTTGAGGTAGCTGACCAGCGGGGAGTTGGCGGCTTCGTAGAGGTTCTCGATACCGAGCTGGTCCTCGACGAACTCCACCCCGAGCTCGTGCACGCCGATGGTGCGCTTGCGCAGGTCCACTTCGTAGTGGACGTCCTTCTCCATCAACGGCACGATCCGGGCGAACTCGGAGTACCAGTTGGAGCTGCCGTCGGCGGGCCCGGAGATGATCAACGGGGTGCGGGCCTCGTCGATCAGGATGGAGTCGACCTCGTCGACGATGGCGAAGTTGTGCGGGCGCTGCACCAGCTGTTCGAGCGAGTGCGCCATGTTGTCGCGCAGGTAGTCGAAGCCGAACTCGTTGTTGGTGCCGTAGGTGACATCGGCGTTGTAGGCGACGCGCCGCTCGTCCGGCGTCATCTGCGACAGGATCACCCCGACCTCCAGGCCGAGGAAGCGGTGCACCCGGCCCATCCACTCGCTGTCGCGCTTGGCCAGGTAGTCATTGACCGTGACGACGTGCACGCCCTTGCCGGAGATCGCGTTGAGGTAGGCCGGAAGCACACAGGTCAGGGTCTTGCCCTCACCGGTCTTCATCTCGGCGACGTTGCCGTAGTGCAGCGCCGCGCCACCCATCAGCTGCACGTGGAACGGCCGCTGGGTCAGCACCCGCCACGCCGCCTCACGGGCCACCGCGAAGGCCTCGGGCAGCAGGTCGTCGAGGGATTCGCCGTCGGCGTGTCGCTGGCGGAACTCGTCGGTCTTGGCCCGCAGCTCCGCGTCGGTGAGCGCTTCGACGTCCCCGGAGAGGGTGTCGATGTAGTCCGCGACCTTCCGGAGCCGTTTGACCATGCGGCCTTCACCAAAACGCAGCAACTTGGACAGCACGGCTATGTCCCCTACTCAGTCTTCGGCATTACGAGCGTCACCCATGGTAGGTGACACCGTCGCCAGGGGCGGCAGTGCGCCGCCAACGCAGGTCCTGAAGGCAGTGGCCTCAGACCAACCGGATCAAGCCGTAGTCGTAGGCATGCCGACGGTAGACCACCGACGCCTGGTCGGTCTCCTTGTCCTGGAACAGGAAGAAATCGTGGCCGACGAGCTCCATCTCGTAGAGCGCGTCGTCGACCGACATCGGCGTCGCGGTGTGTTCTTTGGTGCGCACCACCTGGCCAGGCTCATGCTCGTGGCCCGCACTGTGCCCGCCCGCCTCGCGGTGGTCGGGTTCGGCGGTGCCGTCCCGGTTGAATGCGGCAGCGAGGAACTCCGGGTCCAACTTGGTGACACCGGTGGCCTCGGCTACCGACAGTGGAGTCTTGTCGCCGTAGGAGACGTTGCGGCGGCCCTTGTCGCGGCGCAACCGGCTCTCCAGTCGGTCGATGGCGGCCTCGAACGCAGCATAGAAACTGTCGGCGCGGGCCTCCCCACGGACCACCGGACCGCGACCGTGCGCGGTGATGTCGATCTGCTGGCAGGATTTTCGCTGACGTCGATTATTGGCGTGCTTGAGTTCGACATCGAACAGGCGAATCGAGCGGTCCAACCGCTCCACGCGGGCCAGCTTCTGCGCGACGTAAACCCGGAAATGGTCTGGAATCTCGACGTTGCGCCCCTTGACCACAATCTCCGCGCCCGACTGCTCGGGACGCTCGTCCACATCGACCGACGGCGCGCTGGTTTCCACAAATTGATTTGCCATGCTCGACACTCTCCTGTCGTCTCGACCACGTTCTCTCAAGGTCCCCCGGGCCTTGATGACGACCGTAGCCATGCCGCCGGATACGTGCCACTGGTTTGGCGCACCCATTTGACACCCGTCTCATACCGAAGCGATTACGAGCGCGGCGCAAACCCGCACCCGGGCCTGACGCAGCACCCGCACTGACTCGGCCAGAGTCGCCCCGGTAGTCACGACGTCATCGACGATCAGGACATCGCCGGCTCCGGAGAAATCCGCCAGCCCTCGCCGGCGCAGCAGCACTCGGCCGGCGATGTTGCGTTCCCGGGCGCCACTGCCCAGACCGACCGAGTCGCGGGTCAGCGCCCGCATCCGCAACGCCGGCGCGACCGTCACGCCGGTATGGTCCGCCGCGACCGCCGCGGCGATCCGCGTGATCGGATCGCCCCCGCGCCGTCGAGCGGCGCTGCGACGGGTGGGCGCCGGGACGATCGTGAGCGGCAGGTCCACCATCTGCCAGCTCAGCAACCGCTGCAGCGCCGCCCCCAATGCGCATGCCAACGGAGCGACGAGGTCACTGCGCCCACGTTCCTTGACCGCGACTATGGCCTGCCGGCGGGCCCCGGCATAGCGGCCCAGTGCGAACACCGGGACCCGCGGATCCAGCCGCGGGGCGATCACGCGCGGTTCGTCCGGGCCGACGGCCAGTTGCGCGGCGCAGACGGCGCACCACCGGGTCCCGGGCGCGCCGCAGCCCCCGCACTGCAGGGGAAGCACCGCGTCAAGCACAAGGGCGATGCTGCCCCCGGGGTGTGACAGCCCGCCGTCAGTCCCCGGCCAGGTCGGCCGACAGGTCGGCGACCGCGACTCCCTCGGGTGCCTGGACCTCCGTGATCGGCTCCGCGCGGTCGTCGAACTCCAGACGCAGCGCGCGGCAGATGGTGGCGTGCATGTCGTACATGCAGGTGATGTAGGTCAGCTCCATGATCTCGCGGTCGGACAGATTCGCCTTGAGCACCGCGAAGATCTCGTCGGCCACCCGCCCGCCGTCGTAGACCAAGGCATCGGTGTAGGCCAGCACCGCGCGCTCGAGCCCGGAGAAGACGTCGCTGACCTGCCAGGACGGCAACGCGGCGATCTTCTCTTCGGACATGCCCAGCGAACGCATCTGTTTGCAGTGCTGGGAGAAGACGAACTGGCTGCCGCGCGCGAAGCCGGCGCGGGCCTGGCCGAGCTCACGCAGCAACGGGTCCAGCGAGGCGTTGCGATACAGGGCGAAGCCGCGCACGGCGTGGGAGAACACCTGCGGCGCCTGCGCGAACACCGTCCACCAGTCCCCTGGTGTCCCGTGGACGGTGCGGTGGCCTCCGGGAGCTGTCGCGGGGTCTACGTCGGCACCGAAGAGCCGGTCATAGAAGAACAAGATCTGCTCGTCGGTCACTTCGGCGCGCGGGATCTCGCGGAGTCGGGGCATGGCGGTGTCCTTTCCAGCCCGCGACAGCGGACCGCTGCTACGGTATGTCGTACCTCGGCGTCAAGGGACATTTAATCAACAGAGAAACTAACGCCAGACCCCAAATTGGTGTGGGCACTAACAGTTTCGCGAACTTTCATCCTCGATGCCGTCAGCGTCCGTCCATGAGCACCGATGCGACGCACGTGGGCGCGCCCACCAGCAAATCCGGCCGTGCCGGAGCGCTGGCCGGCAAGGGCTGGGCTCAGGGCGTGGCCCTGGTCACCCGCGGCCAGTAGCTCTTTCTGTTCCCCTTGGTGGACAAGATGATTCGGGTTGATCAGCGAGTGATTACCCTGACCATTCCTCCGCAAGAGGTGATCACCCGCGACAATGTTCCGGCCCGGTGTTCCCCGCTGCCGGTGGACATCATCACCCCGTTCCTGGGCGGCGCAGCCGAGGCGCTGCGCGCCGCCAAGCGGAGCACGTAGCGGCAGGTTGCCCGCCTTCGACTACCGCGCCACCATCCCGCCGTCGGCATGGATAGTCTGACCGGTGATGTAGCTGCCCGCGTCGGAGACGAGAAGCAGTATCGGACCGACCATTTCGTCGGGTTCGGCAATGCGCTGTTGCAGGGTGGCGCCCCGCAGCGCCGCGATGAACTCCGGCGGATTGTTACGGACCATGTCCGTGTTGACCGGCCCGGGGGCGATCGCGTTGACCCGGATCCGCGACGACGCCAGCTCGGCCGCCATGGACCGGGTGAAGGAAACCAATGCGGCCTTGGCAGCCGAGTACATCGACGTCGCCGGCGAATAGACGAAGGCGCCGGCCGACACCACGTTGACGATCGCCGCGTGCTCGCTCTTGCGAAGGTGTGGCAGCGCAGCCTGAACCAGGAAGACCGGTCCCTGCAGGTTGACCGCGAACGACTTGCTCAACGCCTCCGGGGTGATCTCACCCAACGGCAGCGCCAGCGCATTGGCAGCGTTGTTGATGACGATGTCCACTCCGCCGAACCGCTCGACCGTGGCGTCGACCAGCTGCTGGATCGCATCGACCTCACCGAGGTGGGTGGGCACCCCGATGGCCTGCGCGCCGGCCTGGCGCAGTTGCTCCGCCGCACGCTCGCAGGCCTCGCTCTTGCGACTGGCCACCACCACGTTGGCGCCGGCAGCGGCCAGTCCGTGGGCAACCGACAACCCGATGCCACGGGTTCCGCCGGTCACGATCGCGGTGCGTCCGGTCAGGTCGAACAATGCGTTGAGGGCAGACCTGTCCACTGGGATCTCCTACGTCAGGGCCGAGACTCAAGAAGCGTAGATCACGCCCGAAGCCCGATCTTTCGGCGGATCGGGGCTTTGTACCCTGTGAATCCGCCGGTGCCGCCACTACCGTGGGCAGTGCCTGGGCGGAGAGGTGGCCGAAGCGCTCGCCCGAATACCCGCGCTGTCTCAGGACGTCGCGGTGCTCGACGTCCGGCTGCCGGACGGCAACGGCATCGAACTGTGCCGTGACCTGCTGTCGCAGATGCCCGAACTACGCTGTCTGATTCTGACCTCCTTCACCTCCGATGAGGCAATGCTCGACGCCATCCTGGCCGGCGCCAGCGGCTACATCGTCAAGGACATCAAGGGCATGGAGCTGGCCCATGTTGAGGCCACCAGCCATTAGGTGAGAACGCCGAGATACTCAGCACGGACCTTCGCCGCCGGAACTGATACCTCGAAGTGTCGAGCGACCTGCCCCATATCGTGGCCCGACCGCTCGAACACCGATTTGAAGTGCACCAAGCTTCATGAGAAGCCCCTGGACGTTGACATGACCGGTCGCATCGACGACTCCGTGTTGGTGTGCGATCTCCTCTGCGTACTTCGCAATCGCCGAGTAGGACAGCTTCGACCGCGGCGCCTCCACCGCACCCTGACTTATCACGCTCATCACGTCACCTCCACCCCGCACGCCATCAGCCCGGCAGTACCGGCAGCGCGCCGCTCACCATGAACGGCCCCAGCGGCGACCAGCTCTGCTCATCCTCGGCCGCCGCGGACGACAGTGCGAGCACGCCGCGCGGATCGGCCACATAGACCGTGGACGGGTCGGCGACGATCGTCGACACCGGCGTCTGCAGGTTGCCGTTGGGTGCATCGGAGTTGACCCCGTCGATGTTGACGTAGGACACCGGATGCTTCGGATCGGATCGGCTCACCACGATGTCGTCGCCGGTGCGCCAGCTCAGCGACACCGCCGAGGAGCCGAGCCCGAAGCCCAGCCGGCGTGGGTAGTGCAGCACGAACTGGCCGCCCGGCATCTGCTCGACGCCAGCCAGGATCACCTGCCCGCCGATCACCATGGCCGCCCGGGTGCCGTCGCGGGACAGTTGCAGCTCGCTGATCGGTCCGGGGAACCGTGCCGAGACCGCCCCGGAGTCCACCGGAATCCGAGCCGGGCGGCCGGTTGCGACTTCCTGAATGGCCCGCAACACGTTGTTGCCGTCGACCACCACCCAGACGGCCTCGTCCAGCGACCAGCTCGGCCGCGACAGGGTGTGCCCCTCGGCCGCCTGCACCGCCTCGCCGCCCAGGTCACCAATCCACAGGGTGGCCTCCGGGTGACCGGGGTGCACCACCACCGAGGCCACCTGACGGCCATTGCGTGACAGCGCGCACGACTCCTGATCGGGCTCCCGGCCGAACGCCCCGGGGACCCGGTTGGCCTGCTGACCGTCCAGCACCAGCAGCGATCCACCCACCAGCGCGTGGATTCCCGCACCAGCCCCGTCGGAGGCCCCCGGATCGGTGGTGGCCACATCCGAGGTGGTCCACCCGTCGGGGAACCTGTCGTCGAGCGCCGCACCGTCGGCGTCAATCACATAGGGACCCTTGATGTCCGCCCGGGACAGCGTCCAAATGAGTTGCGCGGCAAGCAGTTTCCTGGTGTTCGGGTCGGTGGCCGCCACACTGTCCAGATCGATCTTCGCGCCACCGTAGCCACGGCCCACCCCGCTCTTGCCCCCGTCTGCGCGGGTCACCGGCCCGCGCAGTCGCAGTGGCGGCGCCAACAGGTTGCGCACGCCGGCCATCTCGGGGCGGGCGCCGGCGATCAGCTTGGACACCAGTTCGGTCGCCAACTGGTCGGGATCGGACACCGCCACGTAGCGGGGATCGGGAACCACCGTCTTGCCGGTCGGGTCGACGAAGTAGAGCGTGTTGCGTTTGTAGGTGGCCTGGAACTGCTGCCAGTCCAGGAAAACCCCGTTGGGCAGCCGGTCGATGCGCCAACCGTCGGAGGTCTTGAGCAGTTCGATCGGTTCCGGCGCCGGCAGGGCGCCCTCGGCGGTCTCGAACACCCCCATGTCCGAGAGCGACCCCAGCATGTCGGCGCGCATGGTGACGGCAACCCGGCCGGCACTGCGCGTCTCGACGAACACCACGTTGTCGATCAGCAACGCGCTACCGGCGTCGTCCCAGGAGTCGGAGGCTTCCTGGGTGAGGAACTGCCGGGCCGCCCGGTGCCGGTTGGCCGGATCCGCGGTGGCCTTGAGGAATTCCCGCAGCAGCACATCGGGATCCATGCCCGGGGTGGGCTTGGGCAGCACTGACGGCGGCGGCGCCTCCACCGTGCCGATCGCCTGCGGTGCCGACGTGCTGGGCACCCCGGCGCAGCCCGCCAGCGCGCCAACCAGCGCCGCCATCCCTGCCAGGGCCAACAGCCGTGTCGCAATCCTGTTGCGGCGCATCATCCGATCCTCTCGGCGTGCTCGCGGGCCCGCTGACGACGCTCCCGCCGTTCGGCGGCGCTCACCGGCTTCATCGGCAGCGGGCTGGTGGTGACCTTGTGTCCGCGTACCAGCGGCAGCGTGAGCCGGAAGCATGCGCCCTTGCCCGGCTCGCCCCAGGCCTCCAGCCGGCCCTGGTGCAGCCGGGCGTCCTCCACGCTGATCGCCAGGCCCAACCCGGTCCCGCCCGAGCGGCGCACCCGAGACGGGTCGGCGCGCCAGAACCGGCTGAACACCAGCTTCTCCTCGCCCGGCCGCAGGCCCACGCCGTGGTCGCGCACCGTGACGGCCACCGTGTCCTCATCGGCGGCCATCCGAATCACCACCGGTTTGTGTTCGGCATGGTCGATGGCGTTGGCGATCAGGTTGCGCAGAATCCGCTCCACCCGGCGCGGATCGACCTCGGCGATCACCTGCTCGCCCGGCATGTCGACCTTGAGTTGGACTCCGGCATCGGCAGTCAGATGACCCACGTTCTCCAGAGCGCTGTTGACCGTCGTGCGCAGGTCCACCGACTCCACCGACAGTTCGGCCACACCGGCGTCGTGGCGAGAGATCTCCAGCAGGTCGTTGAGCAAGGACTCGAAGCGGTCCAGTTCACTGACCAACAGCTCGGTCGAGCGCCGCAACGAGGGCTCCAGCTCGTCGCTGTGGTCATAGATCAGGTCGGCCGCCATCCGCACCGTGGTCAACGGGGTACGCAGTTCGTGGCTGACGTCGGAGGTGAACCGGCGCTGCAGGTTGCCGAACTCCTCGAGCTGAGTGATCTCACGCGAGAGGCTTTCGGCCATGTCGTTGAACGACACCGCCAGCCGGGCCATGTCGTCTTCACCGCGCACCGGCATCCGTTCGGACAGATGACCCTCGGCGAAGCGCTCGGCGATCCGCGAGGCGGACCGCACCGGCAGCACCACCTGCCGCGACACCAGCAAAGCGATTCCGGCCAACAGCACCAGCAGCACCAGACCGCCGGTGGCGATCGTGCCGCGCACCATGCTGATCGTGTTGCGTTCGGTGCCCAGCGGATAGATCAGATACAGCTCCAGATTGGTGATCCGCGACGTCGTCGGTGTACCGATCACCAGCGCCGGCCCGGAAAAGCCCTCGACGTGCACGGTCGCGTACTGGTAGCTGACCTGACCGGCCTTGACGAATTCCCGCAGCGCGGCCGGAACCTGATCCACCGGCCCGGCGGTGGTCGCGGCGCGCGGTCCCTCGCCGGGCACCACCAACACCGCATCGAATGCGCCCGCCGTACCGCTGCCGGCAGCCGGGTCGGTCTTGGACATCAGCGTGTTGCGAGCCAGCTGCAGACTCGACGTCAGCGAACGGGCCTCCTCACCGCCGACAATCCCACCGGCCGTGACCCGCGCCCGCACGATCTGTTCGGTGGCCGCCCGGACCTTGACGTCCAGCACCCGGTCGGTGATCTGGCTGGTCAGCACGAAGCCGAGCCCCAGGATCACCGCAGCCGACATACCCAGTGTCAGCACCACAACGCGCAGTTGCAGAGAACGACGCCAGGCGAGCTGCACCGCGCGGCGCAGTGTGTTCACACCGAGCAGCAGTGGACCCGATCGCCGGGGCCGCCGTCTGGAGCTGAATATCACTGGCGCTTCTCTCCCCCGCAAGCGGGAGGTACCCCCACAGCCTCACCCTTGGCGCTCGGCATCGTCGAAGACGCGAAGATCACCGAAGCCGCTCCCCGGTGGGGATCACGGAGGTCCGGCCTTGTAACCCACTCCTCGGACGGTCAGCACCACAGTCGGGTTCTCCGGATCTTGCTCCACTTTGGCCCGCAGGCGCTGGACGTGCACGTTCACCAGTCGAGTGTCGGCCGGATGGCGGTATCCCCAGACCTGTTCGAGAAGCACCTCACGAGTAAACACCTGCCGCGGTTTGCGTGCCAGCGCCACCAGCAGGTCGAACTCCAGCGGGGTCAGCGAGATCTGCGCACCGCCCCGGGTCACCTTGTGGGCCGGCACGTCGATGTCGATGTCGGCGATCGAGATCAGCTCGGCCGGCTCGTCGTCGTTGCGGCGCAGCCGGGCCCGCACCCGGGCCACCAGCTCCTTGGGCTTGAACGGCTTCATGATGTAGTCGTCGGCGCCCGACTCCAACCCAAGCACCACGTCGACGGTGTCGGTCTTGGCGGTGAGCATCACGATCGGCACACCGGAGTCCTTGCGCAGCACCCGACAGACGTCGATGCCGTTCATGCCGGGCAGCATCAGGTCCAGCAGCACCAGGTCGGGCCGCAGCTCGTGCACCGCGGTGAGCGCCTGGGTGCCGTCACCGACGACCGCGGTGTCGAAACCCTCCCCACGCAACACGATGGTGAGCATCTCGGCCAGCGACGCGTCGTCGTCGACGACAAGAATCCTTTGCCTCATGGCGTACATGGTGTCACCAGATCGTGATAAAACCCGGCTATCACACGCGCGTTTCGCAGAGTTACCCGCGCATTTCAGCCGCCAGAGCGGCCGCATCAACCGTCGGGCCGACCACCTGCCAACGTCCAGCAAACCCGGTCCGAGCCAACCCTCGATATACCTCGCCGGTGCGGCGCTGCAGACCGTCGTCGCGTTCGTAGCTGTCCCGGGCGCGCGCGGCGTCGTGCTCCTCGCGGTGCCGGGCCCGCTGCGCGGCGAGTTCGGTGGGGACGTCGAGCAGCACCTGCCAGTCCGGTGCGGGCAGCGCGAGCCGCTCGAATTCCAGCCGGCGCACCCAGGCCACCATCTCCCCGTCCGCGTCCTGGTACAGCCGGGCGGCGCTGTAGGCCGCGCTGGAGGCGACGTACCGGTCGAGGATCACCACGTTGTTCCCGCGGCACAGCGCCTCGATCTCGTCTTTGGCGCCGGCGCGATCCAAGGCGAACATCATCGCCATCGCATACACCGAGTCGGCCAGATCGCCGTGCTGTCCGCGCAGCGCCTCGGCGGCCACATCCGCGGCCACCGAGACGCCGTAACGCGGGAACGCCAGCGTGGCCACCGACTGGCCGGCCCCCTCGAAGGCCGTGCACAGCCCTTGGGCCAGGGTGTTCTTGCCGGCGCCGTCAACGCCTTCGATCGCGATCAGCACGACAGGACCCCTTCAGCCGAGCAGACGCAGAATCGCACACACGGGAGTCCCATGGTGCGATTCTGCGTCTGCTCGCGGAAAGAAATCAGTACCGGTAGTGGTCCGGCTTGTACGGGCCTTCGACGTCGACGCCGATGTACTCGGCCTGGTCCTTGGTCAGCTTGGTCAGCGTGCCGCCCAGGGCCTCGACGTGGATGCGGGCCACCTTCTCGTCCAGGTGCTTGGGCAGCCGGTAGACCTCGTTGTCGTACTCGTCACCCTTGGTCCACAGCTCGATCTGAGCGATCACCTGGTTGGAGAAGCTGTTGCTCATCACGAACGACGGGTGGCCGGTGGCGTTGCCCAGGTTAAGCAGCCGGCCCTCGGACAGCACGATGATCGAGCGGCCGGTGTCGGGGAAGGTCCACACATCGACCTGCGGCTTGACGTTGTCGCGCACGGCGCCGGAGGTCTCCAGGGCGGCCATGTCGATCTCGTTGTCGAAGTGGCCGATGTTGCCCAGGATGGCCTGGTTCTTCATCGCCTTCATGTGCTCAAGGGTGATGATGTCCTTGTTACCGGTCGTGGTGATCACGATGTCGGCATCGCCGATGGCCTGCTCGACGGTCTGGACGTCGTAGCCCTCCATGAGCGCCTGCAGCGCGTTGATCGGGTCGATCTCCGTGACGGTCACCCGTGCGCCCTGGCCCTTGAGGGAGTCCGCGCTGCCCTTGCCGACGTCGCCGAAACCACAGACCAGCGCCTTCTTGCCGCCAATCAGTGCGTCGGTGCCACGGTTGATGCCGTCGATCAGCGAGTGCCGGCAGCCGTACTTGTTGTCGAATTTGGACTTGGTGACCGAGTCATTGACGTTGATCGCCGGGAACACCAGCTCACCCGCGGCGGCCAGCTGGTACAGGCGCAGCACGCCGGTGGTGGTCTCCTCGGTGACACCCTGGACCGACTCGGCGATGGTAGTCCACTTCGATTTGGCATCTGCCTTGTCGGACTCGAAGCCCGCCCTTATCTGGGCCAGGAAGACCTTCCACTCGTGGGAGTCGCCGTCCTCGGCGGGCGGAACCACGCCGGCCTTCTCGTACTGAGCGCCGCGCAGCACCATCATGGTGGCGTCGCCGCCGTCGTCGAGGATCATGTTTGCGGGGGCCGCCGAGCCGTCAACATCAGGCCACGTCAGGGCTTCCTCGGCGCACCACCAGTACTCCTCCAGCGACTCACCCTTCCAGGCGAAGACCGGGGTGCCCTTGGGCTCCTCGACGGTGCCGTGCGGCCCGACGACGACGGCCGCGGCAGCGTGGTCCTGGGTGGAGAAGATGTTGCACGAGGCCCAGCGGACCTCGGCGCCGAGGTCGACCAGGGTCTCGATGAGCACCGCGGTCTGGATGGTCATGTGCAGCGAACCGGTGATGCGGGCGCCCTTGAGCGGGTTGACCCCGTGGTACTCGTGACGCAATGCCATCAGGCCCGGCATCTCGTGCTCGGCCAGCCGGATCTCCTTGCGGCCGAACTCGGCCAGCGACAGGTCAGCGACCTTGTAGTCGATCCCGTTGCGGCTGTCCGCGGTCAAACTCATCAGTACGCCCCCGTTAGGTTCGGTGAATTGGCTCCGCTACAAGCTACCGGCGCAGGCCGAAGTCTGCTCGGCCGGGTCATTCGGCGTCGACGACGCTGTAGGTCTGTGCCGCGGGGGTAAATAGTCGGGCCAGGTCGGCGGCCACATCGTGGTCGGCTTCGGGTGGCATGGAGACATAGCTCATGGCCAGCCGCACGACGGCCCGGGCCAGGATTCCGGCGTCGTCCTCGCTGACCTTGACCCAGCTGTGCATGAACGACGACGTCAGCCGCGCTGAGCTGCGAGTGATGATCGGGCCGCTGTCGGTGGTGATGATCTGCAGCAGGTCCGGCTTGGCGGCCCCGGTCAGCAACGAGATCACCAGCGGGTCGGCGGCCGAATCGGAGAAGAAGGACCGGAACCCCTCCAGGAACGCGGCGTGGATGTCGCCGACGTTGTCGGACATGGCCCTGTCCACGGCGTCGACCAGCCGGTCGGCCAGCCTGATCGCATAACCCTGCGCCAATCCCTGGCGCGAGCCGAACTCGTTATAGATGGTCTGCCTGCTGACCCCCGCCGCCTCGGCCACCGCGGCCAGGGTGATCGATGACCAGTCCCGCCGGGTCAGCAGTTCCCGCATCGCGTCGAGCACCGAGTCGCGCAGTAGCGCCCGGGATGCCTCGGCGTAGGGGATGCGTTTCACCACCGCGAGATTAGCTTGTGCCACGCGCCCACTCTCCCCCGCACGCGGGTTGTGCCCCAGCTCATGAGCGGTATTGATGCCGACCCCGCCCAGGGTGCCCACCGGCAGCGTCAGTCCGACCTCGGCGAACCAGCTGAGAGACCCCTCGACTCCCAGCCAGCTCAGATCGGTGGCGGTGAACAGGTAGGCACCCAGGACAAGGCTGGCGTACTGGCACGGAATGCAGGCGTAGGTGCTTGTCCCGCTACACCTCTGCGGTCTGGATGCCCATCCACGCCCTCCTTGTGAGTTCGGCCACCGCCGCGTTTGGACATTATATCTAATTTCGTCCGTTGCCTATACATTTAATGCTTATTTGTACACACGAGTTAGCGCACCGCATCTCGCCGATCCGTATAACTTTGGGTGCACAACGCACACAGGGATGGGCACGACCGCGATGACGACTGCAGGTTCGGGCGCAGGCGCGCGGCCGCGTACCGCTGTCCGGGTCCGCGACTACGCGGCCGGACTGGCCTTCGCCCACCTGCTGACCAGCGCCGAGGCGATCGCGGTGGTGGTGTCGCTCAACGGTGAAACCCCGCTCACCGACTCCACCTTGCTGTCGGTGCCGAACCTGGTGCTGGTGGCGGTACTGGTAACGCTGGGGACGCTGTCCGTCGTCGCCGCGGGTTGCGCCAGCATCACGCCGTCCGTGCGCTGGTACACCGTAGGAGCGCCGCCCGACCGCGGGCAACGCCGCTCGGCCATCAACATCCTGCGCCGGCAGTCGGTGATCGTGCTCGGAACATGGCTGATCGGCGGGGCGATCGGCATGGCCGCGATCGACTCCCACAACGTGGGACTGATCGTGCTGCTCGGCACGATCATCGTGTTCGGAGGAACCGCATCGCTGAGCACCAGCATGCTGTTCACGCAACGCACCTTCCGGCCGATCGTGGCCGCCGCCTGGCAGGGGGCCGATGTCCGGGCGACCGCGCCCGGCGTGTTGGCCCGATTGGTGACCATGTGGTTCATCACCTGCGCGATGCCTTCGGCGGCCATCATCGCGCTCATCGTCTGCCGCCAGATGGGCTGGATCATCGACCGGGACTCGTCGGTGGAGATCCCCGTGCTGGTGCTGTGCGTGGTGGCGGTGCTGCTCGGAGTCCGCGCCATGATCCTGGTGTCCCGATCGATCTCTGATCCGGTCAGCGAAGTCGTCAACGCGATGGCCCGGGTCGAGCGCGGCGAGATGACCACGTCGGTCGGCGTCTACGAACAATCCGAGATCGGTCGGCTGCAAACCGGATTCAATCGCATGGTGGCCGGTCTGGCCGAACGCGACCGGCTCCAGGACCTGTTCGGTCGCCACGTCGGCTCCGATGTCGCCCGGCTGGCCGTCGAACAGGATCTCGCGCTCTCCGGCTCGGTCCAAGATGCTGCGATCCTGTTCATCGACCTGGTGGGCTCGACCGAACTGGCGGCCACCCACCCACCCGAGGAGGTCGCCGGCGTGCTCAACGACTTCTTCCGCATCGTGGTGGACGCCGTCGACGCACAGCACGGTTCGATCAACAAGTTTCAAGGCGATGCGGCGCTGGCGGTGTTCGGCGCCCCGGTCCCATCCGTTTGCGCGGCCGCGGCGGCGCTGGCCACTGCCCGCACCCTGATCGCCCGGCTTCGCCGGCTGCCGCTGGTGGATTTCGGGATCGGGGTCTCGGCGGGCCCGGTCTTCGCCGGCAACATCGGCAGCGAAAACCGCTACGAGTACACCGTGGTCGGCGACGCCGTCAACGAGGCCGCGCGGCTGGCCGATCGCGCCAAGGCTGTCTCCGCCCGGGTGTTGTGTTCGGCGACCGCGCTGGAACGCGCCGACGACGAGCGGGCACGCTGGACGAAGTACGGCTCGGCGACGCTGCGCGGCCGCACACAGCCCACCGAAATGTCGATGCCGATTATCGAGCCCGCGACCTGGGGTGACCTGGCTGCTGGGCACATGCCAGACTCCGAACATGGCTTATGACATCGCCCGTCCTCAGATGGAGGGGAACATCGCCGTCGGCGAGGACCGTCAGCTCGGGTTCGCCGAGTTCGGTGCCCCGCAGGGCCGGGCGATGTTCTGGTTGCACGGCACGCCCGGCGCCCGCCGGCAGATTCCCGTCGAGGCACGGCTGTATGCCACCGCAGCCAACATCCGCCTGATCGGGGTGGACCGGCCCGGCATCGGTTCCTCGACGCCTTTCCAGTACGACTCGGTCTCTCAGTTCGCCGACGACCTGCGCACCGTTGCCGACACGCTCGGGATCGACAAGATGGCGGTCATCGGGTTGTCCGGTGGCGGCCCCTACACGCTGGCGTGTGCGGCGGCCATGCCCGAGCGAGTGGTCGCGGCCGGTGTGCTGGGTGGTGTCGCCCCGGCGGTGGGCACCGAAGCCATCGACAGCGGCCTGATGCGGCTGGCCCGGCTCGCCGAGCCGGTGCTTGACCGCGCCGGGCGACCGATCAGCGTGCTGGCCGCCGGCCTGATTCGGATGATCCGTCCGGTGGCCTCGCCGGCGCTCGAGATCTACGCGCGGCTCTCCCCCGAGGGCGACCGCGAGATGCTGTCTCGCCCGGAGTTCAAGGCCATGTTCCTCGATGATCTACTCAACGGTTCCCGCAAGCAGCTCGCCGCCCCGATCGCCGACGCCATCCTGTTCGCCCGTCCCTGGGGTTTTCGCCTCGCGGACGTGAAGGTACCGGTGCACTGGTGGCATGGCGACGCCGACCACATCGTCCCGTTCTCGCACGGCAAACACGCGGTAGCACTGCTGCCCGACGCCCGGCTCTACCCGATTCCCGGGGAGAGTCATCTGGCCGGATTGGGTCGCGCCGAAGAGATTCTGAGCACCTTGTCGCAGGCCTGGGATGAGGCGGTCGAACCGACGTCATGACCGCGCCGCAATCGATTCGAGAGTTGTTCGCCCAACTCGGTCTGAACGAGGTGCCGTCGGCCGATGGCACCCTCACTCTGCAGATGCCGGTCGACGAGCGGGTGGTCAACACCTCCGGCGGGCTGCAGGGCGGATTGATCGCCACCATGGCCGACGTGGCGGCCGGCCAGCTCGCCGCGCGCAGCACCCAGTTCGGAAACGGCATCGCCACGACGGATCTGTTCATCCGCTACCTGCGGCCGATCAAGGTCGGGCCGGCCCGGGCCGTTGCGTCCATCCTGCGCACCGGCCGGCGTTCGGTGGTGGCCCAGGTCGATATCTACCGAGGCGAGGACGACCAGCTGGCCGCCACCGCGACGGTGAACTTCGCCGCCATCGAGCTGCCGGGCTGAACGCCGGCGGCGCCAACGGCGCCGATCGTTCTTCGCGGGGAAAGGTCTGCCGCCGGCACCGGCCGGTAGACGCCGAAGAATTCTCAGCCGGCCGAGGCTGAGCTCGGTTTCTCCCTTAACGATGTCCCGGCGCTAGCCGAACGCAGTTGGTGCGAGCCTTCAGCGGTACGCCCCTGCACATTCCAGGGCCACAGTCGCCCGAGCCAACAGACCGCGGCCCATCGATCCAAGCCCTTCCCAGATCGGCCCCAAATCCCAGGCTTAGCTCTTATTGACAATGATTTTCATTATCATTAATCTAGGCGCAGGCCGTTCGGAGTGACCGAAGGAGACGTCGCGACCTAGTACCCCTCCGCCACGCAAGGCCTTGCGCCACATGTGTCTTGCTGTCACCAGGATGCCTCTGGCAGCTCTGCCGCCGCCGTTGTCGACGCCGAATGAAACGAACGCGAGGAAATCAATTGACTACAAAGACCGCCGTCAAGACTGTGGCAGGCGTAGTGCAAATCGCCGCTGTGGCTGTCGCTTTCGCGGCTACCGCCCGTGCAGACGCCGGTTCGACGGTTGAGTTGACCGTCCGTGACGTAGACGGCATCGTCAGGTTCGAGCCGCGCATCACCAACGTACCCGGCGGCCCCGACCCCACCGCTGTCGAATTGGCGGCCATGTACCCCAATTTGGCGTACGCCGAAGACATGAACATGCGGGCGATTCAGGACTTCGTGCACGGCGATGGCGCACCAGGACTGTTCGACTGGCTCTATGCGTCCGGTGGTACCGACGGCCCGACGATCGTTGACGCCGACAGTCTGTGGGATCGCCCGGCATCCGCCGAGCCGCTGGGCGAACGATTCGCCGAGGGCGACTACACATCGATGCTGGGTGTCACGGCAACACATCTGACCCTCGGCGGCGCGGCGACTACCAACGTCGACATCGGCAGTGTGGACCCCGAGTCGGCACTTGACAATGCCTTGATGATCACCGTGGTCAACCATTGGGACTGGTTCAAGGTTGTGATGTTGGAACACGATGACGACCCGACCGCGATGCTGATTCTGACACCGTTCCTCAATCTCAATCTGACGCCCGCCGTCGATATCGACGACTTGCTCGGTGCAGCGAACGCCGCAGACTGGTCCGGCATCTTCTGATTCGACCCATGACGGGACCACCATGGACCGGACTGACCCAGGCGAAACACCCAGCCGGCCAACGGCAGCCAGCTATTTGAGTTCTGGTCCCGCTGATCCGAGGAGCGCTGTGTATGGCCGCAAGTGACGCCTGGTGACCGCTCCGATATGGATGGCTTTCCCGCCCGAGGTCCATGCGCAGGCGCTGTTCAGCGGGCCGGGCTCCGGTCCGTTTCTGGTATCAGCGAGCGCATGGAAATCCCTGTCGGTCGAATACGGCACCGTAGCTGACGAACTTCTCAGGCTCATGGACACGGTTCGGACCGCAGTGTGGCAGGGCCCAACCGCCGAGGCATACCTGACCGTGCATGCCTGTTACGCGTCGTCGTTGCACCAAGCCGGAACGAATTTCGCGGCGATGGCCGCTGCCCACGAAGTCGCAGCCGGCGCCTACGCCACCGCGGTAGCCACCATGCCCGCCCCCTCGGAACTGGCCGCCAACCACGCCACGCACGCAGTACTCGTGGCGACCAATTTCTTCGGCATCAATACCGTCCCCATCGCGGTGAACGAGGCCGATTACGCCCGCATGTGGCTCCAAGCCGCCACCACCATGGGTACCTACGAGGCGATCGCGACGACGACATTGGCATCGGCACCGCGGGCTGTCCCGGCACCGAACGTCATCAGCGCCAGTCGAGCAGCGCCGGACCAGCACGATGAGATAGGGCAGCTGGTGAATTCGATCATCACCTGGATCCGGGAATCACCGCTTGCGTCGTCGCTGTCCGATCACCATCTGCGCAGCCTCGCAAACGTTATCGCGCTGGTGCAAGGGTTGTTGTCTGCCGCGCCAAGCGAATTGGTAATTCCGGTTGGCTTGTTCGCCGTGGCGCTGGTCGAATTTCACGTGGTGTTGTTCGCCCTGATGGATTCGTTGCCCGTACTCGGGCCCGGGTTGATCAGCGCCGTCGCGGCTCTCTTGGCGACCGTACCGCTGGGCGCCTTCGCGGGGTTGGCGGCGCTCGCGGCAATACCTAGCGGTGCAGCAGCCCTGCCTGCCGAGCCGATCGGCGTCCCGCCGCCGCCAGCAACGGCAGGTGGCGTGATCGCGACCTCATTGGCTGCGTCGGCGCCCTCCCCCATCGGCCCTGCCCCGCCCGCGGCGGCGACGGCCGCCACGGTGCCGGCGGCCCCGCCACCGGCACCCGCAGCGGGCGGGCCGGGGCCTTTCCCCTACCTGGTCGGGGGCTGCGACACCGCTCGATCGCCAGCCCGGGCATTGCGGACTGCGCGCGCACCAGCGCAGGAATCAGAACGCGACCGGCTTGCCGATGCCGCGGCGGCGACATCCAGATCAGGATCGAAGCAACGTCGGCGCCGACGCCAGGCCGCCCCGCGGGGCCACGGTTACGAATACGCCTACGCCGACATCGACGACGATCCCCCCGCCGATCTGGCGATCAGGCCCACTGCTTCTGGCCGTGCTGCCGGGTTTCCCGGGTTCAGCACGACAGCCCGCACCCCGGACCTCGAAGCAAGTGGACTGCTTACACTGCGCAGCACCGCCACGGGCCCACTGCTTCCCCGAACCCGCAAGACCGGCGAGAACGATCTCCGGCGCGAACAAGGCACCTGACGCCGCTTCAGCCGGACATGACAACCACCAGAAATGAATCGAGCCGCCTGCTCGCGAAGGGGAGATGATGACCATTCCAGAGTCGACAACCTGTGCCATTGCCGGAGGCGGTCCGGCCGGCATGATGCTCGGATTGCTGCTCTCGCGTGCGGGCATCGACGTAACAGTGCTGGAGAAGCATGCCGACTTCTTGCGTGATTTCCGCGGCGACACCGTTCACGTGAGCACCCAGCGGGTGCTTGACGACATCGGTCTGGCAGAGCAGTTTTCCCAGCTCCCCCGTCAAGACCTCGACAACATCAGGGGTATCGGCCGTCCGCGGCGACGCACCGCGATCGTTCCGCAGTGGGAATTCTTGGACCTGCTGGCCACCGCCGGGGCGGCAGAGCCGACCTTTCGACTGGTGCACAACGCCGAGGTGATCGGGCCACTACAACGCGGCAGCCGAGTCGTGGGAGTCCAGTACCGCGGCCCGGACGGCGCCGTCGGACAGCTGCGTGCCGACCTGACGGTCGCCTGCGACGGCCGCTGGTCTACGCTGCGTTCCGCACTCGGCTTCGTACCGCGCAGCTTCGATGTGCCGATGGACATCTGGTGGTTTCGGCTGCCCCGCCACCCCGAGGATCCTCAAGAGTTGGCCGGGGTAGCGCATATCGACCACCGCTGTGTCACGACCAACCGCGGCGACTACTACCAGATCGGACTCCAGATCCCGAAAGGACAAGACGCTGCCCTACGCTCGCGGGGAATCGAAGCGTTACAACGCGATATCACGTCGTTGATCCCGTGCATGGCCGATCGGGTCGGCGATCTTGCGTCATTCGAAGGAGTCAAACTCCTTGATGTGCAGATGAATCGGCTGCGCAGGTGGTACGGCGACGGAGTCTTGTTCATCGGTGATGCCGCACACGCAATGTCGCCGGCCGGCGGAATCGGGATCAACCTGGCAATTGCCGACGCCGTGGCGGCCGCGCGAATTCTGGCACCGCCGTTACGTGCCGGCAAGCTGTCGCGCCTTCACATGGCACGAATCCAACTGCGACGCACCCTGCCCACCGTGATCGTCCAAACCGTGCAGGGGATGCTGCACGCAAGAATCGTGGCGATCCACAATTCCGAATCGGGCGGCCGCCCATCGCGACTGCGGCAAGCTGTCGCACGCCATCCTTTGCTGCGAGCTATCTTCGGCTTCATCATCGCCGTCGGCCCATTCTCCGAACGCGCACCGGTATTCGCACGGCGTTGACGGCGCCGGGCCACCAACCACAAACCCGGACCGCCATGCCATGATCTGCTCATGTCAGTAGTGCTGGTGCACGGCAACCCGGAATCGGATGCGATCTGGAACCCACTGGTCGATGCCCTCGACCGTCGAGATGTCGTGCGGCTGTCACCGCCGGGATTCGGTGCCCCACTGCCGGAACACTTCTCAGCGAGCTACGTGGCCTACCGCGGCTGGCTCGAACGCGAGATCGAAGCCCTCGGCGGTCCCGACGAGCCGATCGACCTCGTCGGGCACGACTGGGGCGGCGTCCATGTCGTCAATCTGGCCATGCATCGCCCCGAACTGGTGCGCAGTTGGGCCACCGACATCATCGGTGTGTTCGACCCGGACTACGTCTGGCCCGAGACCGCCCAAATCTGGCGGACCCCCGGAAAGGGCGAGCGGCTGGTCGCGAACATGCTCGGCGGGACAGTGGAAGACCGCACCGCGCTGTGGTCGGCCACGTTGCCGACAGACATCGCCAGATCGATGGCGCAGGCTCAGGGCCCGGAGATGGGGCGGGCAACCCTGCTGCTGTATCGCTCGGTGGAAGGCCCCGGCGCTATGGCACAGACCGGCGGCGGGCTGGAGCGCGCTCGTGCCCGTCCGGGCCTGTCCCTGCTGGCCACCGGTGACCCCTACGTGGGATCCGAGAAGATCCGGCGACGCGCGGCGCAGCAGGCCGGCGCCCGTACCGAGGTGCTCGACGGGCTGGGCCACTGGTGGATGACCCAGGATCCGGAGCGCGGCGCGGCCGCTCTCACATCTTTCTGGGCATCCGTCACCGACTCTCGGTGACTCAGTTCGGCGTGCTCAGCCGACTCTCGATGAAGTGCGGCAACCGAAACCGCAGAGGCGCGTGCACGACCGGTGTGTCTTGCGCGGCTCCGCCGTTCTGGGCGGCGGTGTAGGCCGCGGAGTTACCGGTGACGTGCACAACCTGGCCACGCCAGGTGATGTCGGCCTCTCGGTAGGCATCCACCAGAGCCCGCTCCAGCAGCTCGTCGGCCTCGGCGATCGACAACGCGGCCAACTCGACGAATTCGCCGTCGCGGGCATCGAGTTTGAGCGTGGTGGGGCCGGTTTCCACCAGGTCGCAGTTGGCCCGGATGCTCAGTTCGGCGTTGGACCGCGCCAACCCGGCCAGCGCATAGGCGGCCAGCAGGACACGGCCCGCCTCATCGCCGGCCGGACCGCAGTCGAACCGCAACTGCCGCAGCGCGGCGAAGCTGAGCACCTGGGTGCGAATAATCCGGCTGCAGCACACTCCGGTGTCGGACACCGCACGGGAATCGGCCGATGCACCGTCGACGAGTACGCCGATGATCTCACCGGACAGCACTCCGCGAAAACGGCTTTGACCGGTGCCGAGGGCGGCGTCGATCGCGCCGAAGATCAGACTGCCGGGGCTCAGCTCCAGCAGCGCGCGCGCGTTGTCCGGTGTGCTCTCGCGGGCTACTCGGTAGGTGGGGTGTGCGATCGCGGGCTTGCCGTCGATGGAGCCGGTGAGGAAGTGCCCATCGAAAATACGTTGCGGCAGTTCGAGATCGGTGTAGACCAACCGGCCGCCCTCGTAGGAGACCTCCATCCGCGGTACCCGACTCAGCAGCGGATGCTGGGCGTGGATGCCCTGCAGAATCGCGGCTTCCACGCGCTGCACCTGGCTCTGATTGTCATCGATGAGCACCGTCGCTGTCGGTTCCCCGTCGATCAGCCGGGTCTCGACGGCCGACGCTGAGCGCCCGGCGCGGGGAGCCGGACTGACCGCGGCATGGGCTCCCCCGGCCGGCATCAGCTCGGTGGAGACGGTCAGGGTGCTGCCGCCGCCGGCCTGGCAGGCGGCGGTGAGCTGTGGAAAGGAAAGTTTGGACAAAGCGATCAACCTTTCTGGTCCACCGAGTGTGGCACAGGCGTCCGGTCCAGGTCCGGCTCGAGATAGATGACCAGCGCCGCGGGGACAGCCGCGCGGATATTGGCTTCGGCGGCATCGATGGTGGCCGCGACGCCGGCCAGATCGAGGCTCGGAACCACTGCGATCTTGGCCCCCACCAACATCTCGTCCGGACCCAGGTACTGGGTGCGGATGTGGATGAGGCGGGTGACGTTCTCGGTTCCCTCCAGCGCCGCACGAATGGCCTGATCCTCGGCGGCGGTGGCGCCCTCGCCGATCAGCAGGCTGTGCATCTCCACCATCAGGAAGACGGCGACCATGCCCAACAGCACACCGATCCCGAGGGTGCTCACGCTGTCCCACACCGGGTTTCCGGTGACCACGCTCAGCCCGACCCCGATCAGTGCCAGTGCCAAGCCGATCAGTGCCGCGGTGTCTTCCAACAGCACGACCGGAAGCTCAGGGTTGCGCGAGTTGCGGAGGAACCGCCACCAGCTGCCGCGGCCTTTCAGGGGGCGCGATTCGGTGATCGCGGTGCGAAAACTGTAGGTCTCCAAGGCGATCGCCACCGCCAGGATCGCGATCGCCACCAGCGGTGAGCTCAACTCGACCGGGTGGCGAAGCTTTTCGTAGCCTTCGTACAGCGCGAACATCGAGCCCAGGCTGAACAGCACCAGCGCTACGACGAAGGACCAGAAGTAGCGGCTGCGGCCGTGCCCGAAGGGGTGCAGCGCGTCGGGCGCCTTGGTGGCGGCACGCTGGCCGAACAGCAACAGCGCCTGGTTGGAGGTGTCGACCACCGAGTGCACCGCCTCGGCGAGCATGGCGGCGCTACCGGTGATCAGGTAGCCGGTGAACTTCGCCACCGCGATGCCGCAGTTGGCCGTCAGGGCCGCGACGATGGCCTTGGTACTACCGGAGGACGCCACTCACAGGCCTATCGTCGCCCGGAACAGGGCAGCTGGTTTTTGGGCGAGCAGCCGGATCGGCCCGTCGTCGCATGGCACCCAGGCCGACTCGCCGCAGTGCAGCGTCAGCGTCTTGGACTTGGCGTGCACGGTAATTGATCCCTCGGTGCACAGCAGGATCTGTGGACCGTCATGGCGCGCCGGCGCGTCCACCTCGTGGCCGAGGTGGGTGCCATCAAGCGTCAGTCGCGACAGCGCGAACTCCTCGGCGGGAGTCTGGTAGACCAGCTCGAGTCCGTCGGTATGGGTGGCCGGCCGCAGTGCCTCCTCTGTGGTGGGGGTGAAATCGAGCACCCGCAGCAACTCGGGGACGTCGACGTGCTTGGGTGTCAGTCCGCCACGAAGCACGTTGTCGGAGTTGGCCATCACCTCCAGACCTACACCATGCAGGTAGGTGTGCAGGTTACCGGCCGACACGAAGATGGCCTCGCCCGGCGCCAGGCTGACCCGGTTGAGCAGCAGCGAGGCCAGTACCCCGGCGTCCCCGGGATACCGCTCCCCCAGCTCGAGCACCGTCCTGGCCTCGGCGGAGAACTCACCGGCCTCGGAACTGAGGTACTGGATGGCCCCTTCGAGCACGGCGGGCACCAACACGTCCAGATCGGGTTGAGGTGCGGTGATCCATGTGGTGAACAGCGCCCGGAGTCCGTCGGCGTCGGACTGCGCATCGGATTGACCGTTGCCGGACTGGCCGCCGAGCAGGTCGATGAACGGGTCCAGGTCGGATACCGCCAGCGCCCTCAGCAGCTCGATGGTGCGCGCCACCGGCCGGAAGCCGGCCAGCGCCTCGAACGGCTGCAGCGCCACCAGCAATTCCGGTTTGTGACTGGTGTCGCGGTAGTTGCGAATCGGCGAGGACACCGGAACCCCGAGCCGCTCCTCGCGTTCGTAGCCCTCGATCGCCTGCATGGCACTGGGGTGGGCCTGCAGCGACAGCGGCTCGTCGGCGGCCAGCACCTTGACCAGGAACGGCAGCCGGTCACCGAAGCGTGCCTGGGCCACCGCGCCCAGCTGGCCCTCCGGGTCGTGGGCCAGAACCTTGAGCAGTGACACCTCGCCGGTGTCGGTCTCCAGACAGGCCGGGTCCCCCGGGTGTGCGCCCAGCCAGAGTTCGGCCTCGGGATGCGCCGCCGGAACCGGCCGACCGGTGAACTCGGCGATAGCTGTCCTCGAGCCCCAGGCGTAGGTCCGTATCGCACCGCGTAGTTGTTCCACTGTTCCCGTCAACCCCGCAAAAGTCGCACATAGGCGGCGGCCATCTCCAACCGCACGGCCAACACCGCAAGCTGCTGTTCGGCCCGGCCCGGGCCGCTCGGCGACTGTCCCTCCGTTGGGGTCGCAGCTTCCTCCGAGGCGCCCGCTGTCACCGGTACGTCCCCGGCGGCGACCAGGTCGACGTCGTGCAGGCCGTTGATTCGGGCCGCCACCACGGTCCGCTCGGCGGCCAGCGTCAGGGCCAGCACCCGCAACCGGTCCACAGCCGGGCCGTCGATCTGCTCGTCGTGAAAGATGTCGGCAACGCCGCGGCCAGCGCCGGACCGCGCCCGCAGTGCGCTCACCGCGTCGGCCAGCCCGGTCGCCGCCACCGCGCTCCGACCGATCCGCAGCATCGCCGCGCTGCCGTGCCGCGCCAGCGCCAGGGTCGCCGCGCAGTCACCGGCCAACGCGACGTCGCGGCCGACGATGCGGTCCGCGAGCAGCTTCGCCGGGTTGGTGAACAGCTCACGCGCGGCACTGTTGCGCAGCGCCTCGGCGTCGAGCTCGTCGGCCAGCGCGCCCAAGTCGGTCGGTGCCGCCGCGCCGTCGGCCTCCAGGGCGTCCATGATGGCCAGCCCGGCGGCCAGGTAGCGCGGCAGGCCGAACTCCGCCGAGACGGCGATCCGCGGTTCCAGCACGGCGACCCGGCCGGCAGTGGCATCACGCAGCGGCCCCTCATAGGGCGCCGCCACCACCACCCGCGCGCCGCGACGTACTCCGGCCGCGGCCGCAGCGACCAGCGCCGGGTCGCCCGGGTCATCGCCGGCGACGATCAGTACGTCCAGTGACCCGATCCAGGACGGGGCCTCCGCCGCCAGCACCAGCGGTGCGCGTGCCGAATCGCCGCGGATGGCGGCCAGCAGGTTTCCGGCCGTGGCCGCGGTACCGCGAGTGGACAACCAGATGATCGTCCGCGGCGGGTAATCACGACTCTCGCTGCGCAGGGCATCCAGGGCGCCCTCGTCCACGGCAGCGGCGGTGGCACGCACCTGTGCCCCGGCCATCGATGCTGCCCACAGCGCACCGTCGCGATCAGCCGCCAGCAGGGCCTCGGTGTCATCGAGGTCCACGGTGGAGAAAGAGCCGGAGAACGCGGTCACGGACGCAACTTCTCCGCGGCGCCGGCTCGGCCTTGCTGGGCGATCTTTTCGGACACTTGGGCCACCACCGCGTCCACCGCGGCGGCGTCGGGCGCCTCGACGTTGAGCCGTAGCAGCGGCTCGGTGTTGGAGCTGCGCAGGTTGAACCAGCTGCCCGCACCCAGGTCGACGGTCACGCCGTCGAGGTGGTCCACGGACACCTGGTCCCCGAACGAGGAGACCACCGCATCCACGCAGGCCTGCGCTTCGGCGACGGTGAAATTGATCTCCCCCGACGCCGCGTAACGCTGATAGTCGGCGGTCAGCTCTGAGAGCGGCCGCTGCTGTTCGCCGAGCGCGGCCAGGACGTGCAGGGCGGCCAGCATGCCCGAGTCGGCGCCCCAGAAGTCCCGGAAGTAGTAGTGCGCCGAGTGCTCCCCGCCGAAAATGGCCCCGGTCTCGGCCATCAGCCCCTTGATGAAGGAGTGCCCGACCCGCGACCGCACCGGAGTGCCGCCGCGCTCGGTGACCAGTTCCGGCACTGCATGCGAGGTGATCAGGTTGTGGATCACCGTCGCGCCGGGCTCGCGGGCCAATTCGCGGGCTGCCACCAGGCCGGTCACCGCCGACGGCGACACCGGCTCGCCGCGCTCGTCGACCACGAAGCACCGGTCGGCATCGCCGTCGAAGGCCAGGCCTATATCAGCACCGACGGCGACGACGTATTTCTGCAAATCCACAAGGTTCGCCGGATCCAGCGGGTTGGCCTCGTGGTTGGGGAAGTTGCCGTCCAGTTCGAAATACAGCGGCAGCAGCGTGATCCCGCCGACCGAGCCGAACACTGCCGGTGCGGTGTGGCCCGCCATGCCGTTGCCGGCGTCGACGGCCACGCGCAGCGGACGAAGGCCGGAGATGTCGACCAGGGAGTGCAGGAATGCCGCATAGTCGGCCAGCACGTCGCGGTCGGTGACGCTGCCGCGCGCTCCGTCGCCGACCGGGTCGACACCGGCGATCAGCTCATCGCGGATCCGGCCCAGGCCGGTGTCGGCACCCACCGGCTTGGCACCCGCCCGGCAGAGCTTGATGCCGTTGTAGGCGGCCGGGTTGTGGCTGGCGGTGAACATCGCACCCGGGCAGTCCAGCGCCCCGGAGGCGAAATAGAGCTGGTCGGTCGACGCCAGCCCGATCCGGACCACATCCAGGCCGCGGGCAACCACACCCTCGGCGAACGCCGCCGACAGCGTTGGCGAACTGTCCCGCATGTCGTGGCCGATCACCACCTGCCGGGCGCCTTCTTCGGCCATCAGCCGGGCAAACGCAGACCCGACCTCGGTGACGAGGGATTCATCGATCTCCGAACCGACCAGGCCGCGTACGTCGTACGCCTTGATCACACGGTGGACAGCCGCAGCGGGCCGAGACATGGACAGGGCTCCTGACGCAGTGGACTCTTGCCGCTCAAGCCTAGCCCGGAACCGGCGATCAGTCCGAAGGGTCTGGCAACACACGCAGGTGACCACGGCGCCGACCATTGGTCTTGCCGGGCGGACCGGGTGGTGCCAGCACTCCACCACCGGGTCCGGCGGTGGGCGCTCCGCGGGTCGGGGAGTCGACCGGATTCGCCTGTGGGTACCACCCGTTGGCCGGGGCCGCCCTTCCGGATTCGCGTTCGCGGACCGCCTCGGCGAGCGCGATCAGGTCGTCCTCTTCCGGGGACACCCAGGGGCCGGGGTGACGGACCAGCTCCCAACCACGCGGGGCGGTGATCCGGCCTGCATGGTTGAAGCACAGGTCCCAGGAATGCGGCTCAGCGGCAGTCGCCAGCGGGCCGACCACGGCGGTGGAGTCCGAGTAGACGAACGTCAGCGTCGCCACCGCATAGTGCGGACACCCTGGCCGGCAGCAACGACGGGGAACGTTCACGCGGTCGAGGCTATCGTGGCCGCTCGCCCCCGCAGCGCCGGACACGCGCAATGGGCCGGCACCCTATGCACAACCGTTACCATCTTCAGCGTGATCGCCACGCGTCGTCGCAGGCGCGGCCGCGAAACCCGCGGACCGCTGTTGCCGCCGACCGTGCCGGGCTGGCGGACCCGTGCCGAACGCTTCGACATGGCGGTGCTGGAGGCCTACGAGCCCATCGAGCTACGGTGGAAGCAACGGTTGACGGCACTGGACGTCGCGGTCGATGAGATCCCGCGGATCGCCGCCAAGGATCCCGACAGCGTGCAGTGGCCCCCAGAGGTGGTCGCGGACGGGCCGATACCACTGGCGCGTTTGATACCGGCCGGGGTGGACGTTCGGGGAAATCCGACGCGGGCCCGAATCTTGCTGTTCCGCAAGCCGATCGAGCAGCGCGCAAACAACAGCACAGAACTCGGTGATTTATTGCACGAGATTCTGGTGGCCCAGGTCGCCACCTACTTGGCTGTTGAGCCCAACGTCATCGACCCTACGCTCGACGACTGACCCGCGGGACGTCTAACGCGTTCGCGCGGAGACGAACTCAGATGATGCCGCGCTTGAGGCGGCGACGCTCGCGCTCCGAAAGCCCACCCCAGATACCGAAGCGCTCGTCGTGTCCCAAGGCGTATTCCAGGCACTCGCTGCGAACCGAGCACCGCTGGCAGATCTTCTTGGCCTCCCGGGTCGAGCCGCCCTTCTCCGGGAAGAACGCCTCCGGGTCGGTCTGCGAGCACAGGGCACGGTCCTGCCACTGCTCGTTGGTGGCCGACGCAGGGTCGAACGGCTCGAACTCGTCGTAGTCTTCGGGCTCGGGAACCAGACTCAGATGCGGCCGGCTGGGCATCGGCTCAAGCGCCTCCGGCGCCTCCAGCCCGCTCCGCGTAGCCATTTCGGCACCGGCGTGCGGTGCTCCCCCCATCACGCCCCAAAGGTGCTCATAGGACATGCTCCGCCTCCTCACCTGTAGCGCGATCCTGATATGTCGGCCGAATCGGAAGATATTGGCCATCCCGGTTCGAACATGTGATCGAATCTCGGTCTGCGACACCGAAATCGGCTGGCCAACCGGGAAATGACACTAGTGTGATTAGACACGGGTTGATCAGCCCGGTCAAGCCGATCGGCCAAATTCCTTACCATCCCGTGATCGATTTCCAACGTGTCCGTGACCGGCGAGTCCTTGTCATCTACCCCACACCCGCCCCTCGGCGTGTCTTACCGAGCCCCCGATGCAGCGGTGACGGCGGTCCGCCACACCAGCCGCAGCGGCGCCAAAGGTACTGTCGTGCGCTGTGAAGGTCACCGTTCTCGTCGGGGGGGTCGGCGGCGCCCGGTTCCTGCTCGGCGTCCAGAAACTACTGGGTCTGGGCCAATTCGCCGAATCCCCAGCTGACAACGGGGCCGACGCGTACGAGCTGACTGCGGTCGTCAATGTCGGCGACGACGCCTGGATGCACGGGGTGCGCATCTGCCCCGACCTGGACACCTGCATGTACACCCTGGGCGGTGGCGTGGATGCCGAGCGCGGCTGGGGACACCGCGACGAAACCTGGCACGCCATGGAGGAGTTGGCCCGTTACGGAATGCAGCCGGACTGGTTCGGCCTCGGCGACCGTGACCTGGCCACCCACCTGGTCCGCACCCAGTCGCTGCGGGCCGGTTATCCGCTGACCGAGGTGACTTCGGCGCTGTGTGAGCGCTGGCACCCCGGAGCGCGGCTGTTGCCGGTCACCAACGACAGCTGCGAAACCCACGTCGTCATCACCGATCCGGCCGACGACACCCAACGCGCGATCCACTTCCAGGAGTGGTGGGTGCGCTACCGCGCCCAGGTTGCCACCCACGGGTTCGGCTTCGTGGGCGCAGAGAAGGCCACGGCCACACCCGAAGTCGTCGACGCCATCACCGGCGCCGACATCGTGCTGCTGGCCCCCTCCAATCCGGTGGTCAGCATCGGCGCCATCCTGGCCGTTCCGGGTGTTCGCGCGGCGCTGCGCTCCACCGCGGCACCGATCGTCGGCTACTCCCCGATCATCGCCGGAAAGCCGTTGCGCGGCATGGCCGACGTCTGCCTGGGCGTGATCGGCCTGGATTCCACCTCCCGGGCCGTGGGCGAGCACTACGGCGCCCGCAGCGGAACCGGGATTCTGGACTACTGGCTGGTGCACGAGGGCGAGTCGGTCGACGGGGCCGACATCGCCGGCGTGACCGTACAAGCCGCACCTCTGCTGATGACCGATCCGGCGGCCACGGCCGAAATGGTCCGCACCGGACTGGAGCTAGCGGGGGTGTCACCATAAAGGGGCAGGGCGAGCACGGCAGCGCCGCCAAGGTCGAGATCTTGCCGGTGACCGGCCTGGGCGAGTTTCGGCCCGGCGACGATCTGACGGCCGCGCTGGCCCAAGCCGCTCCTTGGCTGGCCGACGGCGACGTCGTAGTAGTCACCAGCAAGGTGGTGTCCAAATGCGAGGGCCGCATCGTGCCGGCACCGCACGACGCCGAGGCGCGTGATGCATTGCGCCGCCAGCTGGTCGAGGCCGAAGCGGTGCGTGTACTCGCCCGCAAGGGCCGCACCTGGATCACCGAGAATCGTCTTGGCCTGGTACAGGCCGCCGCCGGTGTGGACGGCTCCAACGTCGGCTCCGACGAACTCGCACTGCTGCCGGTCGACCCCGACGGCAGCGCCGCCGCGTTGCGCGCCGGACTGGCCGAGCGGCTGGGCGTCAGCGTGGCGGTGCTGATCACCGACACCATGGGCCGCGCCTGGCGCAACGGCCAGATCGACGTCGCGATCGGGGCATCGGGCCTGTCTGTCCTCAACGGCTACGCCGGGTCCGTCGACCGGCACGGCAACGAATTGGTGGTCACCGAAGTGGCCGTCGCTGACGAGCTCGCCGCGGCCGCCGACCTGGTCAAGGGCAAGCTCACCGACGTGCCGGTAGCGGTGGTGCGCGGCATTACCAGCCCCGACGACGGCTCCACCGCAGCCGCACTGGTGCGATCCGGCCCCGACGACCTGTTCTGGCTGGGCACCGCCGAAGCCATCCAGCTCGGCCGCGGCCAAGCACAGCTTATGCGCCGCTCCGTGCGCAGCTTCGCCGACGAACCCGTTCCGGCGCAACTGATCACCGACGCCATGGCCGAGGCCCTGACTGCCCCGGCACCGCATCACACCCGCCCGGTCCGGTTCGTCTGGCTGCAGACGTCGAGCGTGCGCACTCGACTGCTCGATGCCATGGCACGGCAGTGGCGGTCCGACCTGACCGGCGACGGCAAGTCCCCCGAGTCCATTGAGGCTCGCGTCTCGCGTGGCCAGATCCTTTATGACGCACCCGAAGTCGTCATCCCGATAATGGTGCCCGATGGTGCACACCACTACCCCGACGCCATCCGCGCCGCCGCTGAGCACACCATGTTCACCGTGGCCGTCGGTGCCGCCGTCCAGGGCCTGTTGGTGGCACTGGCGGTACGCGGCGTGGGCAGCTGCTGGATCGGTTCGACCATCTTCGCTCCTGAGTTGGTTCGCACCGAACTGGATCTGCCGCCCGACTGGGAGCCCTTGGGCACCATCGCGATCGGCTACCCCACCGAACCACCTGAACCTCGCGCACCGGCCGACGTCGGCGACCTGTTGGTGCGGCGATGAGTCTGCACGGATCCGCGGTTACGGCGCTGAGCGACTGTGCCGCACCGGATTCCGCGCAAGACTCGCTACGGCACGCGGTGCTGGCGTTTTTGGCCGCCCGCCCCGACGCGTGCCGGCGTCAATGCATTCCCGGCCACATCACCGCATCGACACTGGTGCTCGACCACAGCGGCGAGCACGCGCTGCTGACACTGCACCCGCGGGTGGGCCGCTGGCTGCAACTCGGCGGGCACTGCGAAGAGACCGACGCGGACATCGTCGCCGCCGCGCTGCGCGAGGCCACCGAGGAATCCGGAATTGTCGGTCTGCGACTGGATCCTGCGCTGGCGGCCGTTCATGTGCACCCGGTGACGTGCTCCCTGGGCGTACCGACCCGGCACCTGGACCTGCAGTTCGTCGCCCACGCGCCCGCAGACGCACAGATCGGGATCAGCGACGAGTCGCTGGCGCTGCGCTGGTGGCCGGTGGACGCGCTGCCGCCGGACGCCGACGACGCGCTGGCGCATCTGGTGGCGCGGGCCGTCGCCGCCGCGTGATCCAGGCGTTGACTCTGCGGCTACGGCGGAAAAGTTCGAGAAAGATCAGCCGTGAGCGCAGAGTCAGCGCGAGAGCCGCTCAGACGTCACTGGAGTAGCGGATTCCGCAGTCGGGGATCGACACCCCGGGCCACACCCGGGCCCCGCGCAGCAGCTCGCAGCGGGCCCCGATGTCGGCGCCGTCGCCGATCACCCCGTCGCGGATCAGCGCGCGCGGCCCGATCCGGGCGCCGAACCCGATGATCGAGCGTTCGATCACACTGCCGGCCTCGACCTTCACCCCGTCGAAGATCACCGCGCCATCGAGGCGGGCGCCCGGGCCGATCTCGGCGCCCCGGCCGACCACGGTTCCGCCGATCAGGACCGCCCCCGGCGCCACCGAGGCACCGTCGTGCACCAGCGCCTCGCCGCGCCGGCCGCCCAGCGCCGGTGACGGCGCGATGCCGCGCACCAGGTCCGCCGACCCGCGCACGAAGTCCTCCGGGGTGCCCATGTCGCGCCAGTAGCTGGTGTCGACGTATCCGCAGACCTTCACACCGTCTGCCAGCAGAGCCGGAAACACCTCGCGCTCCACCGAAACCGGGCGGCCGCGCGGGATGCGATCGATGACGTCGCGGGACAGCACGTAGCAACCGGCATTGATCTGGTCGGTCGGCGGGTCCTCGGTCTTCTCCAGGAATGCGGTGACCCGTCCGTCGTTGGTTGGCACGCAGCCGAAGGCACGGGGGTCGCCGACGCGGACCAGGTGCAGCGTCGCTTCGGCACCCTGCTCGCGGTGGTAGTCGTGCAGGTCGGTCAGATCGACCCCGGACAGCACGTCACCGTTGAACACCATCGCGGTGTCATGGCGCAGCTTGGATGCGACGTTGGCGATGCCGCCGCCGGTGCCCAGCGGCTCATCCTCGGTCACGTAGTCGATCTGCAGGCCCAGCGCCGAGCCGTCGCCGAACTCCTCGGCGAACACCTCCGGCTTGTAGGACGTGCTGAGGATGACGTGCTCGATGCCGGCGGTGGCGATCCGCGACAGCAGGTGGGTCAGGAAGGGCAGACCCGCGGTCGGCAGCATCGGCTTGGGCGCCGACAGGGTCAGCGGCCGCAGCCGGGTCCCCTTGCCGCCGACGAGGACCACCGCGTCGACTTGGCTCAGTGTCACGGGTGTCCCTTCGTCAGTTTGCGGCGGGCGTTACGCACCGCCAAATGTGAGCGCACCGCCAGCGCGCCTCGCATGCTCCAGCGCAGCGGGGCCCGCCACCAGCCGGTGTGCCGGTCGGCGAGGTAGGTGTAAGTGCTGCGGTGGTGCGCGGCCAGGTTGCGCGCGGGGTCCTTGCCGGTGGCGTGGCCCTTCTGGTGCAACACCTCGGACGACGGCACGTAGACGTTGAGCCAGCCGGCCTTGGCCAGGCGGTCCCCCAGGTCGACGTCCTCCATATAGAGGAAGTAGCGCTCATCGAAGCCGCCGATCGCGTCGAACGCCGCCCGGCGCACCAGCAGGCACGCGCCCGAGAGCCACCCGACCGGCCGCTCACTGGGCTCCAGCCGTTCCTGCCGGTAAGCGCGGGTCCAGGGATTGTTGGGCCACACCGGGCCGACCACGGCGTGCATGCCACCGCGGATCAGGCTGGGCAAGTGGCGCGCCGAGGGATATACCGAACCGTCCGGTTCCCGGATCAGCGGACCCAGCGTCGCCGCCCGCGGCCACCGGGCAGCCGCGTCCAGCAGAGCCTCGATGCTGCCCGGCCCCCACTGCACATCGGGGTTGGCCACGATGAGAAATTCGCTGCGTTCGCCGCCCTCGGCGTCCAGAAGGGCCACCCCGGCATTGACCGCTCCGCCGTAACCCAGGTTGGACCCGGTATGCAGCAACTGCACGTTGGGATAGCGCTGCTCGGCTTCCTCCGGCGAACCGTCGGTGGACCCGTTGTCGGCCATCACCACCCGCACCGGACGATCGGTCGCCAACGACAGCGACGCCAGGAAGCGGTCCAGATGCCACCCCGGCGAATAGGTCACCGTCACCACCGGCAGCGCCTCACTCACGGCGTAGAGGTTATCTGGCTACAGCGGCGGACAGTGCATCGCTCCACCGGCGCAGCGGTGCCAGGCCGGCCCGCGCCGACTCGGCGCCCGACAACGCGGAGTAAGCGGGCCGAGCCGCCGGGCGCGGATGCACCGCACTGCTGACCGGCCGCACCCGGTCCGGATCGGCGCCGACTGCGGCGAACACCGCGCGGGCCTGTTCGTACCGGCTGGCGGCCCCGGCGTTGGCGGCATGCAATACCCGAGCACTCGGCGGTGCGGCGGCCAGCGCCAGCAGTGCGTCGACGAGATCGCCGACGTAGGTCGGGGATCCGATCTGGTCGTCGACCACGTCCACGTCCGCGTCGCCCACGGCCCGTTCGCGCATCACCGCGACGAAATCGGAGCCGCCGGCAGCGCCGGTGTAGACCCAAGCCGTCCGCACCACCAGGGCGTCCGGCGAGGCCGCCAGCACCGCGTTCTCGCCGGCCAGCTTGGTGCGGCCGTAGACGGACAACGGCCGGGTGGCATCTCCCGGTTCGTACGGGCGCGGCGGGGCACCGCCGAAGTCCCCGTCGAAGACGTAGTCGGTGGAGATGTGGATCAGGCGCGCACCAGCCCGCGCGCAGGCGGCCGCCAGGTGGCCCGGTCCGGTTGCGTTGACAGCGTGGGCACGCTCGGCGTCGGTCTCGGCGGCGTCGACTTGGGTGTAGGCCGCGGCGTTGATCAGCACGTCACCGGGCCGCAGGTCCATGGCGTCCACCGCGGCGACATCGGTGATGTCGCACTGCGCCGAGGTCAGGGCCAGCACGTCATGGCCTGCCGCGGCAGCGCGGGACGCCAGAAAAGTGCCGACTTGGCCGCCGGCGCCGGTGATCACAATCCGCACTGTCACTTACCGCCACTCCTCCCCATCGCTTCGCTCTGCATCGTCGCTGGCGCCCTCGAGTCTGGCACGCCGAGCTCGGCTACCGGCGATACAACAGTTACGCAAGTAATCTGAAGTGATGCCTGCGCAACGTGTGGTTCGTGTGATTGCCACGGTGGCAGCCGTCGCCATCGTCCTGGGCACCGGGGTGGCCTGGAGCCAAGTCCGGTCGTTCGAGGACGGCATCTTCCACGTCTCGTCGCTGGCGCTGGGCAACGGCGGATCCGACGGCGCGGTCGACATCCTGCTGGTCGGGATGGACAGCCGCACCGACGCCCACGGCAATCCGCTGACCCCCGAAGAGCTGGCCGAACTGCGCGTCGGCGACGACGAGGCCACCAACACCGACACGATCATCCTGGTCCGGATCCCCAACAACGGGAAGTCGGCCACCGCGATCTCGATTCCCCGCGACTCCTACGTGGCGGCACCTGGGCTGGACAAGACCAAGATCAACGGCGTGTACGGGGCCACCCGGCTGGAGACCGCGGACGCACTCGTCGCATCCGGGATGGATCCGATCCAGGCAAACGCGCGCGGTACCGAGGCCGGCCGCGAGGCGCTGATCAAGACGGTGGCCGATCTGACCGGCGTCACCGTCGACCACTACGCCGAGATCGGACTGCTCGGGTTCGCGCTGATCACCGATGCCCTCGGCGGCGTCGACGTGTGTCTCAAGGAGCCGGTGTACGAGGAGCTCTCCGGCGCGGACTTCCCGGCCGGCTGGCAACGGCTCGGCGGCGCCCAGGCGCTCAGCTTCGTGCGGCAGCGCCACGAACTCCCGCACGGCGACCTGGACCGGGTGCGGCGCCAGCAGACGGTGATGGCGTCGCTGGCGCACCAGGTCATCTCCGGCAAGACGCTGTCCAGTCCGGGCACCCTGTCACGGCTGCAGGCCGCGGTACAGCGGTCGGTGGTGCTGTCGGCGGGCTGGGACGTGATCGACTTCGTCACCAAGTCCCAAGACCTGGCCGCGGGCAAGGTGGCGTTCGCGACCATCCCGGTACTCGAAGAAGCCGGCTGGAGCGACGACGGCATGCAGAGCGTGGTGCGCGTCGACCCCACCCAGGTGGCCGATTGGGTGGCCGGGCTGCTGCACGACCAGGACGAGGGCAAGACCGAGCTAATCGCCTACAACCCGGAACAGACCACCGCCAGCGTGCTCAACGACACCGACATCAACGGCCTGGCCGCCGCGGTCTCCGGGGTGCTCAACGCCAAGGGATTCGGCACCGGATCGGTCGGCAACAACGAGTCCGGCCATGTGCCCACCAGCCAGGTGCAGGCCGCCTCGGCCGACGACCCCGGCGCCCGGGAGGTAGCCAGGGACCTGGGCGGATTGCCGGTGGTGGCAGTCGAGTCGGTCCCGACCGGCGCGGTGCGCGTCGTGCTGGCCAACGATTACACCGGGCCCGGCTCGGGCATGGGTTCCGGCGACAGCACTGCGCAGGCGGCCGGTATCTCCAGCTACGACGACGAGGCGCCCCAAATCCCCGTTGCGTCACCGATTCTGACCGCGGGTTCTAACGACCCGCAGTGCGTGAACTAGGAAAATCAGCTTTGTCGGGCGACAGCGGTAGCTAAATCCGGCTCGGTGAGCATTAATATCACCCCATGGCATTAGCTGAGGGAGCGTTCTTTGCCGGATACCGCATTGTTCGAATACTGGGTACCGGCGGAATGGGCGAAGTGTATCTGGCCGAGCATCCCCGCCTGCCACGCCGCGACGCTCTCAAAATTCTGCGGCACGAGTTTTCTACCGACGACGAATACCGACAACGGTTTATCCGAGAGGCCGACCTGGCCGCCACCTTGTGGCATCCCAACGTGGTACGAGTAAATGACCGCGGCGAGTCCGACGGCCAGCTCTGGATTTCCATGGATTACGTCGAGGGGACCGACGCCGCCACGTTGCTGTTGGAACACTACCCGGGCGGAATACCGGCTGGCGTCGTCGCATCGATCGTTTCCGCCGTAGCCGACGCACTCGATTACGCCCATCAGCGCGGCCTATTGCACCGTGACGTCAAACCCGCCAACATCCTGCTCAGCGACCCGAAGAACGGTCAACAGCGAGTCCTGCTGGGAGACTTCGGGATCGCCCGACCCATGGGTGATGTAAGTGGTCTGACGGCCACCAACGTCGCTCTCGGCACTCTCCCCTATGCAGCGCCCGAACAGCTGATGGGCGAACCGATCGATGGCCGCGCCGACCAGTACGCACTGGCCGCTACCGCCTACCACTTACTATGCGGGACTCCGCTGTTCCCACTTTCCAACCCCGCAGCGGTCATCAGCCGACACCTGACGTCGCCGCCCCCGTCGATTGCCGCCACACGGCCGGACCTCGCCGCACTGGACTCAGTACTCACCCGTGCCCTGGCGAAGAGTCCAGCCGATCGGTTCGCCGCATGCACAGAATTCGCCCGCTCACTATCGGCAACCACAACACCACAAGGCCTTTCCGCGACAGCACACACCATGGTCACCCCCGTCGCACGACCACAGATCAGCAATGCTCCCGCCCCCAACTCCCCCGACAGCCACCCCGCCACCAAGCGCCGGTGGATCCGGTGGGCAATCCCCGTTGTCGTTCTCGCACTCGCCGCCGCCGGGGTCGTCGTTGCCACGCAAACGCATCAGCGATTCGACGCCGCCCCACCACCCCCAGCCGCCGTACTGGACGGCATTTACCAAATCGCATACCACTACGAGCTGCAGACTCTGAACGGTGCGCTCACACCGCGGCCGAATCCCGCTGCGGCGAGCCCGGCCGCAGATAGCGAGCCTCCTTCGAGTTCCCCAGAAACCGCCCCGGTATATGCGCCACCGGACGCGACTTGGTGGGCATTTCGTTCGCAGTGCACAGCCGATGGATGTGTCGCTGCGGGAGCCAAACTCGATGCCGCCGACCATACGATCGCAGACAAATCCGGTGCCACGATCACACTGCGGTTCGTCGACGACAGGTGGCAATCCGAACCCCGCCAGGAACGTGTTCAGTACTCCGAGTGCGGCATCCAAAACGGCAAGCGGGCACCCGGCGCCGACACAGAAAAAACCGTCTGGACCTGGCACCCGCAACCCGACGGCACACTACGAGGCCTTTACCTCAATACGGTTCTCACCAATGAATGCAGCTTTCAAGGATCGGTGAAGCAAGTCCCGGTTACGGTTACCCGGACAGCTGACGTGCCTGTCGGCATTGCGACAGCCGATCCGGCGGCCATCAGCGCATCATCGCCGAATTCCCCGCCCCCGCCAGCGTCAACTCCTGGCGGACCGGTTCTCGATGGTGCCTAC
>Ga0153954_1000134_pt1 | contig 66202 bp, 62 predicted proteins | sample TSFL038MetaG_FD_102277 | JGI IMG/M metagenome (GOLD analysis project Ga0153954, IMG submission 102277) | Attine ant fungus gardens microbial communities from Florida, USA - TSFL038 MetaG | ecosystem: Host-associated > Fungi > Mycelium > Unclassified | place: USA: Florida, Wekiwa Springs State...
AGGTCAACGGATAAGGATCTGGCCATGCACGCCAGCCTCCTTGCCGGCATGCAGTGTGAATCAGAACCAGCCCGATTCGGGAATCCCCTTACGATTCAATCAGACCAGAAAATGCTCTAGCGCCGGTTTTTGGCCTCACCTTGAACATCTTCCAGGCGCGTTGATGACTGTCGCTAGTAAATGAGCGCCCACTTGCCGCAGCCACGAGCCCTACGACTTCTGTTGTCTTGAAAGGAAAAAGTTCATCGATTGGCTTATATTTAATCAGAACGTTCTGGATCTCTTTACCTTCAGCTGATTCTGGTTGGACAAATTGAAAATGAGCTTTCGCCTTTGAAGCACTTGTAAGAGTGTAGACTACCTTGAACTGATACTCGAGATTGTCGCCGTCGCCTTCCGCGAGCTTGGCGGCTAAGTTGGCGTCGAGTGCGGCAAGGTGCTCTGGCAGATCGAATCCTTGCAAGGTTGCGATTTCTTCTGTCGTCATCCTGGCGAAGTGAAGGGAAAAACCTAGCTCCGAGCCAAGCGTGAGCCGCTGACCAAATAAACTCGTTAAGGCGTTTTCGAAGTTCAGGCAGTTCGACTGGAACAGCGGAAGCCACTTCTGGTCAAATGGACCGATCGTTCGATGTTCGACGACGTCGCGAATTTCCTTAAGAGCGGAGAGATTCTGCTTGCACGCTTTCGAGAGCGGGCAATCGTCACGTGCAATCATCTGAGATAGAAGCAAGCTAAACCCATCTTTATTAATAATCGCGACGCCCTTAGAATCATAAAATTCGTGCAGCAAATATGTCCAGGCAACATTCGCAAGCATCGAGAAGACCCCAGCCTTGAAAGCAATACGGGGAGTGTTGAACAACTCCACGGCCAATACCATTGCCTCACGAGCGCGTACTAGACGCTCGTTATCGAAGGGGCACAGGCCGGTGACATGATTGAAAAGTAATTTCTTGCGGCGAAAAGCGTCTACTTGCTCCTTTGTTGCTGGTGCAACTACAGTGCTGACCTTAATACCCGCGATGCGGCCAAAGTTTATGGAGGCGGGTCTGCCCGTATTGACGAGTGCCTGAATATCTTGGTTTCGCCAGCCATCGTTAAGCAGCGCCTTTATAACCGCTTTCTCCAGCGCCGTGAGCGCCGATTTGGAGGGCTTCTTGGCCATTGTGGTACAGCACCGAAAGCAGTCGTTAATTGTCAGTCATCCAAGCTGAACAACTATCCGCGATGACGCAAGCGCGACCAGCCTATGCCGTTCTCTTTCCAACCTCCGGCGCTAAACTGGCGCCATGGACATTTTGCTGTTTCGCGCGCTGAGCCTGCTTGGCCTCGCCATTCTGGTCGCGCTCGCGGCGCGCCGCCTGCGTCTGCCCTATACGGTCGGCCTCGTGCTTGCGGGCGCGGCGCTTGCGGCGACGCGCAGCCACGCCGGTCTCGCGCTGACCCATGATCTCATCTTCGACGTCGTGCTGCCGCCGCTCTTGTTCGAAGCGGCCCTCAATCTCAGCTGGAGCGATCTGCGTCGCGATCTTCTTCCGGTGATCGCTCTGTCGACGATCGGCGTTGCGCTCTGCGCCGCCGCCGTGGCGGGCGGCCTCGTGACCTTGCTCGGCTGGCCGCTCGAATCGGCCCTCATCTTCGGGGCGCTGATCAGCGCGACCGACCCGATCGCGGTCATCTCGCTCATCAAGGAATCGCGCGTGACGGGCCGCCTCAGTCTCCTCATCGAGGCTGAAAGCCTGTTCAACGACGGCGCCGCCGCGGTCCTGTTCACGCTCATACTCGTCTGGGCGGCGCATGACGCGGCGGCCCAGGACCCGCTCGCCATCCTCACGACATTCGCCACCGTCGCCGGCGGCGGTCTCGCCGCCGGGTTCGGCGTCGGACTGATCGCCATCATGATCGTGGGAAGCTCGGAGGATCATCTCGTCGAGACCGCAGTGACCGCGGTCGCGGCTTTCGGCTCGTTTTTGATCGCCGAACACTTTGGCGCTTCCGGCGTGCTGGCGAGCGTCGCCGCAGGCATGACGCTGGGAAACCTCGGCGTTCTCACCGAGAAACAGCGCTTCGGCGTCTCGTTCACGCCGCATGGACGCGCGTTTGCCCTCGAATTCTGGGAATTCGCCGCATTTCTCGCCAATTCGCTCGTGTTCCTGCTGATCGGTTCAGCCTTGGCCACCGTCAACTTCGCCCGCGAGGGCTGGTTCGCGCTGATGCTTGTCGTCGCGCTCGCGCTGCTCGGCCGCGCGATTGCGGTCTATCCGGTCTGCTTCGCTTTCGTGCGCTCCCGCTGGGCGATCCCGCTCAAACAGCAGCATCTGCTCTGGTGGGGCGGCCTGCGCGGCGCGCTCGCTCTCGCGCTCGCGCTCGCCTTGCCCGCCGGCCTGCCCATGCGCGACGACATTCTCATTTCCGCCTTCGCCGTCGTCGCCTTTTCGGTCGTCGTGCAGGGGCTGACCGCGCCGCTCGCGCTCAAGGCGGCGAACCCAACGCCGCTCAGCATGCGTGGACAAGCAGCAAACAGGGATGCCCGCAGCCCGCCTTTTGAGCGGCGTCAGAAATGAAAAGGCCGCCAGGAACCCCGGCCGCCTTCCATCGGATCGCGGCGATCAACCGCTCAGTCAGGCCGCGGCCATCCCGGCTTTGCGAGTTCTGCGCCAACCGAGGAAAGCGAGCCGAGCGAAACCGGCGAACAGCATCGCCCAGGTCGACGGCTCGGGAACCGGCGCCGTCGCCGCGAGCGACGTTGACGGAAGCGCGCCGTTGAAGAGATTGTTGTTGTGCAGTTCGCCGCCGCCAAGAAATGACTGCGCGAACAGCGAGCCCTCGATGTTGCCGCCCGAAGTGATCTTCACCGCAGCGTCAGGCGCCGGGATCGAAGCGCCCCACTGCCCGAGGTTGACGGTCGTCGCGTCCTCGAAATTGAACAGCGCGTCCTGCTGATCGACATTGAAATGCGTGCTGCTCGGGTCGGTGAAGTTGCCGATGACGTTGATGATGTAAGACGTCACGCCTGTGCCGGTGAAAGTGATGTCGCGGTTCACGAGACCGCTCGCGAGCGCAGATCCCGTGATGTTGAACACGACGATGCCCGTGTTCGAGCCGGCGTTGAAATTGCCGTTGACGAAGGATGTTCCCGTCGTCGCCGTCAGCCCCGAGAGTTGCGTCGAAAGGGCCTTAAGCGGATCGGTGTAATATCCAAGCGGATTGGGCGGCGCGCCAAGATCCTTGCCGCCGCCGTTGAAGTTGACGGATGGCGGGCTGATCGAGCCGGCATAGTACAGGTTGCCGCGCGAGTTAAGGTTCAGCGAGCTATTCAGATTGCCGAACAGGTAGAGGTCCGGCGAGGACGGAACATTGGCGCCGCCGCCGAAGAAGGTCGCTCCGCTTAAGTTCCCGCCGACCACCGCGTCGCCCACGATATCGGACTGCGTCGACACGTTCCCGGTCGTGACCAGGTTGAAGCTCGACAAGATGTCTTTGGCTGTCGCGGGCGCGGCTCGCGCAGGCTCAGCCGCAGCCCCGGCAATCAGCGCAATCGTCGCGACTGCGCCAAACGCACGCATGGATCTGATCATTTCGGTTTGCTTCCCCGTCGTCCTGCGCCATAGGAATCCATTGGCGCCGACGCGAGTCGATATACGGATGCTGCATCGCAGCATCAAGGCCTTTGCCGATTTAATTTTGGAAATTTTTCCGTAAGGATTCCTTAATGTTGCGCGGCCGAGCGTTCCGTTTTGCGCTCAGGTCCCATCGCCCGACAGCACGCCCGCCTTCGCAACCTTCGCCCCGCGCAGCCGGGCGACCTCAAGCACGTCCGCGCCAAGGAGAGGCCGCAGGTAATCGTAGAACGCGGGGGTCACGTCGTTGCCCGCCGCGTTGATCAGATTGTCCTCCATCACGCGGGTTTTCCCGGCGACTGTCTCGAGCGGGATGAGCGGATAGTCGACCGCGTAATTGCCGACGCGGCGGATCGCGACCGACCCGTCGCCCGCATTTCCGAGCGCGTATTGCACCGCTTTCTCGCCGACCTCGCGCGCCTCGCGCTGATCGACCTTGCTGACGCAGCCGACGAAGGAGCGCTGGAGATAGCCGAACGTGTCGCCGCGCACCCGCTTCATGCCGAGCTTGGACTTCACCTCCTCGCAGAGCAGGTCTGCGAGCGCGCCGGTGCCGGAGAGTTGAACGTTGCCGTGCGCATCCTTCTCCGCGCGCCCCATGAGCTTGGTGATGATCGCCTCGCCCTTGTCGTCGTGAATGCCCTCCGAGACCGCGACGATGCAGCGCCCGTGACGCTCGAAGGTCTCTTTGACATCCGTCAGGAACTTGTCGACGACGAAAGTGCGCTCCGGCAGATAGATGAGATGGGGGCCATCGTCGGAATATTTCCGCGCCAATGCGGAAGCCGCTGTGAGGAAGCCGGCGTGCCGACCCATGATCACCGCGACATAGACGCCCTTGAGCGCCAGATTGTCGAGGTTGGCCCCGGCGAAGGCTTGCGCGACGAAGCGCGCCGCTGACGGATAGCCCGGCGTGTGGTCGAAGCCGACGAGATCGTTGTCGATGGTCTTGGGGATGTGAATCGCGCGCAAGTTATGGCCGGAAGTCTTCGCTTCCTCGGCGACGATGCGCACGGTGTCGGAGGAATCGTTGCCGCCGATATAGAAGAACGTGTCGATCGCGTGAGCCTTGAGAACCTTGAAAATCTCCTGGCAATATTTGCGGTCCGGCTTGTCACGGGTCGAACCGAGCGCCGCGGCGGGCGTGGCGGCGACCGCTTCGAGGTTGGCGACCGTCTCTTGCCCCAAATCGACGAGATCGTCGTTGACGACGCCGCGCACGCCCTGCAGAGCGCCATAAACATGGGTGACATCAGGGAATCGACGGGCTTCGAGCGCCACGCCGACCAGCGACTGGTTGATGACCGCAGTCGGTCCACCTCCCTGGGCGACAAGAATCTTGTGCGGCATGCTCAGCCTCCCTTTGCTGCAACCGGCAAGGCTTTAGGAGGCGCCTGCGTCACGCGCAAGCCTGCAGGTCTTCGACCGCGACGTGACGATAGCGAGCGCGAGCGGGTTCACAAAGAGTTCGGACGGCCGGCCCCCAACGCCAAGGCTCAAGGCTCAATCGCGTTCAAGGAAACGGACGCCACGAGCGATCGCCAATGCGCAGGCTCAAATCGGGTAACAGGCGCTCGCATGAACGGTGATGTTCGGCAATCCCAGACCGGAGGTGAAAGTCGGCACGTCATAGACCGTAGACCGCGCTGACCAAGGCGCCGCCGCAACTGGGGTTGCTCGTCGTCATACTGAACGCGCTCGACGGCGCCGACAAGCCAACGATATTGTTCACCGCGTAGCTTTGAAGCGCGCTCGCGGAGGGACAGGCCGCCAACTTTGGCCCACACTGGATCGCGGCCCAGCGAGAAGCGGTGTCGACCGCGCGCTGAACGGAAAAATCCGCCCAGAGCCATAGGCCTCCCTGGGCCAACCCAAACAGCGCCAGGAAAAAGACCGGAGAGGTGATGGCGAATTCAACCGCCGCGACGCCTCTCTGGTCGCGGGTGAGCCGCCGAACCATCATTGGATGCGCACCACTGCGGTCGAAGTCAGCGTGGATGGATATGAGATGCCTGCTGCGCTGAACATTGCGGAAAACGGCATCGTGGCCGTCACCGAGACATATTTGCCAGCCGCGCCGCCGGTCGACGTGCTCGACGGACAGGTGGCTCCTTGGGTCGAGGCGGTGACGCCGGTCGCGGTGGCGCAACCATAAAACTCGGAAGGCGTCGGGCTGACCGAAATGCCGCCGACCGGCGCGGCGGCTGTCGCGGCGGCCGTGATCTTGCTGGCGTTGAAACCATTGCCGGCGTTCGCGACGGCGTATTCCGCGCCCCCGCTGGCGGATGATCGCTTTCAGATGTTGGCAAATCCCGTGTCAGGTTAGTCGAATCGTCCTGATATCGGGATTTCCACCACGCACTCGGGGGAAAACCCTCCCGGCGCGAGCCGGTCCTCGGGGTAAGCCGAGCGGAGCTCCCCCGCATTCGACGACGCCGTCTGTCATCGCGTCCGGGCTGGACTTGAAAACAGCCGAGGGCGATACTCATGCTCGCCGTTCGCCAAACGTGTTCAGTCGAGTTCAAAGGCTTCTCGCCAGGGTAAGGGGAGCGACCGCGGCGGGGAGAGCCTGTGGAGACGAATGCGGGAGGGACGTCGGGTGTTCGCGATCGGGGAATTGCGCGCGTGACAGCGCGTCCCCGAGATCAGCGGCTGGACAGATCATGATGACCGTCCTCGTAGCGCGCGGACGATCTTTCAGGACGACTTGAAACGGGAGAACTCATGCTCAAAGCAACCGCACTTGCCCTCTTCGCCGCCTTCCTCGGCGCTGGAGGCGCCGCCGCCCAAACGATGACGCTGACCAGCCCCGACATCAAGCCGCACGGCAAGATCGCGGACGAGCAGGTCTATAAGGGCTTCGGCTGCACCGGCGGCGACATCTCGCCCGCTCTCTCCTGGTCTGGCGCGCCGAAAGGCGCGAAGAGCTTCGCTCTTTCCGTTTACGATCCTGACGCGCCGACGGGCAGCGGCTTCTGGCACTGGGTCGTCTTCAATATCCCGCCTGACGTGACGAGCCTGGCCAAGAACGCGGGCGATCCGAAGGGCCCCGCGGCGCCGAAAGGCGCGGTGCAGAGCCGCACCGATTTCGGCGTACCCGGCTACGGCGGCCCCTGCCCGCCCAAGGGCGACCCCGCGCACCATTATCACTTCACGGTCTTCGCCGTGGACACGCCCAAACTCGAAGCGGACGAGAACACGAGCGCCGCGGTGATCGGGTTCCAGCTTCACTTCCACACACTGGCCAAGGCGGAGTTGGTCGGCGTGTACGGACATTGATCGCTGAGCCGACGCCGCTCAGCCGGGCGCGTCGGCTCGCTCAGTAAAAGTCTCCGGCGCGGCGCATCAGCTGGCTGCGCCGGAGACGATTCCCGTCTAGAGCGAATTGCGTTTGGGTCGAACCGTGATCGTCATCGCGACCCCCGGATCAAGTCCGGGGGGAAGCGATCCAGGAGTCGTCGGGCGCACTGCGGCTCCTGGATCGCCGCGTCGCCATAGCCCGTCGAAAGACGGGCGTCTTTCGACCTTTCGCTCCTCGCGATGACGATTCCATCCGAACGCCGCGCGCTCTAGAGAGCGTGCGCCATTTTCAGGGCGTCGGCGAGATCCTCGTAATAAGCGCACGCCTTCGATCCGCACAGCTTCTCGATCGTCGCCAGTTGATCCTTGGCGAGGTCGTACCTGCCCTGGATCACATAGGCTTCGCCGAGATATTCGCGCACCTGCGGATAAGCCGGATCGAGCGCGACCGATTTGAGATAATAGCCGATCCCTTCATCCGTGCGGCCGAGTTTGCGCGTCGCGTAGCCGCGATAATTGAGGGCGCGCGGTGTGTTGGAATCGCCGAGCATGTCGAGCACGTCGATCGCCTCTTGATACCGATCGGCCTTGGCCAGCGAATAGGCGTATTCGGTGAGGTCCGAGTCGGGCAGAACGCCGCTGCGCCGCTCCAAGCACTTGTGCGTCTTCTTGTCCCAAACCTGACCGGGGGCGCATGTCGTGAGGTCGGATTTCTTCGCGCCGGATTGATCCTTCTTGCCGGCTCCTGACCCGCTGCTTGCGGCTGGGTTGTCTTCCTCGCCGCCGGCCGCCTTCGCTCCTGGTGCGGCGAGTCCCAGGCCAAGAACGAGAATCCCGCACAGAAGCGCCCAGCCGAATGGACGGCCGGGTCTGCGGGCGGGCGGCAAAGAAGCGGGCATGGGTTAAAATCTCCGATTGAAGGACGAAGTCCAGCAAACGTTTGAGGCGGGGACTTTATTCGCGCCCCGCCGCTTGCTCAAGCTCGCAAGGCCGAAAGGCGACGCCCCGACCCTCGGGACGGGCGCCAAGCCAATGTATCCCTCCTTCCTCGACGACCTGCGCAAGGCCGGGCTGCCGGAGAAATAAGGCGATCTCCAAACGGCGCTTGAGCGAAGGTTAAGGAACCCGCACGCATGCATAGGCGTCGCGAATTTCTGCGTTGAAATAGGCGCCAAGCGAATCCTGCGCGAGCAGTTCCTCGAACACGGCCTCAGGAACATTGAAATATTGGTAAAGGCTTCCGCTGTGAAACTCGATCTCGAGCGTCCGCGAACGAGAATCATATCCGACTGATCGGAGACTCGAGGATTCGACTGGGCGCCGGCGCATGCGATGAAAACCGGCGCGCCCGCGAAATGTTGCGCTTACGGCATCACGTAGGTCGCGCGTCCCTTGCCCAAGAGCGCGCCAGGAATGGCGCCGGGCTCGTCGACCGAGAACACGATAATCGGAATGCCGTTGTCGCGCGCAAGGGCGAAGGCCGCCGTGTCCATCACCTGCAATTTGCGCTCGATCGCCTCGTCGTGGCTCAATCGATCGTAGCGCGTGGCGGTCGGGTCCTTCTTCGGATCGGCGGTATAGATGCCGTCGACATGCGTCGCCTTCATCACGGCGTCGCAGGAGAGTTCGGCCGCCCGCAAAGCCGCGCCCGTGTCGGTGGTGAAGAACGGATTGCCGGTGCCGCCCGCGAGGATGATCACCCGGTGCTTCACGAGATGCGCAAGCGCGGCCTGGCGCGAATAGGGCTGGCACAGGGAGGGCATGGCGACCGCGGAGAGGACACGCGCCGGCTGGTCGATCTGTTCGAGCGCGCCCTCCATCGCGAGCGCGTTCATGACGGTCGCCAACATGCCGATCGAGTCCGCGCGCGCGCGCTCAATCCCCTTGTCCGCTCCCTGAAGCCCGCGGAAGAAATTGCCGCCGCCGACAACGACCGCGACTTGCACCCCGAGGTCCGCCGCGGCTTTTAGATCGCCCGCAATGCGCTGCAGCGTCGGCGCATGCAGGCCATGCGTGTCCGACCCCATGAGCGCTTCGCCCGACAGCTTGACGACGACGCGTTTGAAGAGCGGTTGTGGCGCTTCCGACATGACGGCCCCTCCTGTCAATCGCGCCGCGCGCTCCCCTGCCCGCCCCGGCGCGTGAGCGCGTGATAAAAAAAGCGGCCCCTGCGGGCCGCTTTTGGGTCTTGCCGAAATCAGGCGTCTTCCGCCGGTTTCTCGATCCCGTCGCCGAGCGCGTAGCGCACGAATCCAGCGACTGCGATCGGAGCGCCGACCGTCTTTTCCGCTTCCTTGATCGCCTGAGCGACGCTCTTTGCGGGATCATGGACATAAGCTTGGTCGAGGAGGCAAACCTCCTTGTAGAAGGTCTTCAGCCCCGATTCGACGATCTTCTCGATCACGTTCGCGGGCTTGCCGGCGTTCTTCTCGGCCAGCACCGTCCGCTCGCGCTGGATTGTCGCCGGATCAACCCCGCTCGCGTCGAGCGCGATCGGACTCGCGGCAGCCACATGCATCGCGATCTGTCGCCCGAGCGCGCTGAGCTTCGCCCGATCGCCGGCGGACGTGAGCCCGACGATGACGCCGATGCGGCCAAGCCCATCAGCGACCGACCCGTGCACGTAGTGGCCGACCGCGCCTTCGGACACTTTGAGGCCCTGCGCCCGGCGCAGCGTCATATTCTCGCCGATGGTCGCAATGGCGTTGGCGATCGCCTCGCTCACCGTGCCCCCGCCCGGATAATGCGCGCCAAGCACCTTCGCGGCGTCGACGGCCGGCGCATGGTCGAGCGCGACCGCGAGCGCGCCGCGCACCAGCGCCTGGAAGTCGTCATTGCGAGCGACGAAGTCGGTCTCGGAATTGACCTCGACCACGACGCCAATATTGTCCTCGACCGCAACGCCAACCAGCCCTTCGGCCGCCACGCGTCCGCTCTTCTTGGCGGCTTTGGCCAAGCCCTTCTTGCGCAGCCAGTCGACCGCGGCCTCGATGTCGCCGTCCGTCTCGCTCAGCGCGTTCTTGCAATCCATCATGCCCGCGCCGGTTTTCTCGCGCAGGTCCTTGACCATTCCAGCGGCGATGGTCGCCATGCAGGTCCCTCATTCGTTCGTGAAAGCGCCGCGCGTGCGGGCCTAGACTTCAACCTCGGCCGCCATCAGCGCGCGCGCCTGCTCGCTCCACTTGTCGCGCCCGATGCGGCCATTGAACCTGAGATCGGCGTCGAGCTTCGTCGCCTCGTCGGGCGTCATCGCCGCGAGCTGCCAATAGTGGAAGACCCCGTGCTCGTTGAGCTTCTTGACGATCTGAGGCCCGACGCCCGTGATCTTGGCCAGATCGTCCGGAGCCCCGCGCGGGGCCGCCAGGAGCTCGAACCTGTCGGTCGAGGTTTCCGGCTCAACCGTCGAGGCTTCGGGCTCGACCGCCTCCGGCAGCGCTTCGGCGATAGGCGCCTCGGCTTCGCCCAGATCGACCCCCTGCGAGCCCTGGCTGCGCGAGATGCCGTCGATCGCCGCGCGAGCGATGAGATCGCAATAGAGCTGGATGGCCCGGCCAGCGTCGTCGTTGGCGGGAACCGGATAGGTGATGCCGTCCGGATCGCTGTTGGTGTCGAGGATGGCGATCACCGGAATCTTGAGGCGGTTGGCCTCCTTGATCGCCAGCGCTTCCTTGTTGGTGTCGATGACGAACACCAGATTGGGGACGCCCCCCATGTCCTTGATGCCGCCGAGCGCCGTCTCGAGCTTGTCGCGCTCGCGCGACAGCATCAGGCGCTCCTTCTTGGTCAAGCCTTTCGCGCCCTCTTCCAAGAGCTCGTCCACCTTCCGCAGGCGCGAGATCGACGCCGATATCGTCTTCCAGTTGGTCAGCATGCCGCCGAGCCAGCGCGCGTTGACGAAATATTGGGCCGACCGCTTGGCGGCGGTCGCAATCTCATCCGAGGCCTGACGCTTGGTGCCGACGAACAGAACCCGGCCGCCCTTGGCGACGGTGTCGGAGACCGCCTTCAGCGCCTGATGGAGCAAGGGCACCGTCTGGGCGAGATCGATGATGTGGATCGAGTTGCGCGCGCCGTAGATATAGGGCGCCATCTTCGGGTTCCAGCGATGCGACTGGTGGCCGAAATGCGCGCCCGCCTCGAGCAATTGGCGCATAGTGAAATCAGGCAAAGCCATGAGCTTATCCTTGTCCGGTTGAGCCTCGGCGGATCATGTGAAGCGAAGCGAGCCTCGCCACCGGAGCGGAACCTTCAGTCAGGAGCCGCATAAAATCCGCCTGTGGAATGCGCGCCATATAGGGGAGGCGAAAGGGAAAGGCAAGCGCGTGGTCGAGACCCGGGCGGGCACCGGCGGGGCCTGTCGTCATCCTGTCACATCGAGCCATCAACTCTGACTTAAGACAACAGGCGCAAATTCCGATTGCCTTCCCTGCGGCGACGGTGTTTGACCTTCCCCGCGTCCGTTCGGCCGTCTGAAAGCCTCCCGTTCTCGTACCCGCGCCCGCCGGAATTCGTCCATGCTGAACTCCCTTGCGTCCGCCGGGCGGCGGGCCCTGCCGAACCAATGGGACCTCATCGCGTTCGCCGCAATTCTGGCGGTTCTCACCGCCATTGCGAAGAGCTACCACGGCATATCGGCGCCCCTGCCCGCCGCCAACGAAAGCCCGATCTCGCTCGACTACTGGCAGCTTCCGTACTATGCGCTGAGAACGACGCTGAGGATGTTCGCAGCGCTGGCCGCTTCGCTCATTTTCACCTTCACCTACGCGACGCTGGCCGCCAAGAGCCGGCGCGCCGAGATGGTCCTGATTCCGGTCCTCGACATCCTGCAGTCGGTGCCGATCCTGGGCTTCCTGTCGTTCACCGTGACCTTCTTTCTCAACCTTTTCCCCGGCAATACGATGGGAGCGGAGCTGGCGGCGATCTTCGCCATCTTCACGAGCCAGGCCTGGAACATGGCCTTTTCCTTCTACCAGTCGCTGCGCACCGTTCCGCGCGATCTCGATGAGGTCGCGCGAGGCTTCCGCCTGACCGGCTGGCAGAAATTCTGGCAGCTCGAAGCGCCGTTCGCCATGCCCGGCCTCATCTGGAACACGATGATGTCGATGTCGGGCGGCTGGTTCTTCGTCGTGGCTTCCGAAGCGATCACCGTCGGCAACACGACGATCACGCTCCCCGGGGTCGGATCCTTTATCGCCAAGGCGAACGATGCTGGCGACTGGTCGGCGATCGGCGCGGCGGTGCTGACGATGGGAATCGTCATCCTGCTCTACGACCAGTTGCTGTTCCGCCCGATCGTCGCCTGGGCGACCAAGTTCCGGGTTGAGCTGTCGGTCAGCCAGGAGGTCGAGTCCTCCTGGGTGCTGAACCTCATCAAGCGCACGCGCTGGCTCCGTATGGGCTCGGCTCCCGTGTTCGCGGCGTTGAGAAGCATAAGCCTGTGGCCGGTGGGCCTCCCGACACTCGGGCGGGCGCGCGAAACGTCCAATGAGCCCTCGCGGGTCGTCGACGCGATCTGGATTCTGATCGTGGTCGCGGTCGCCGCCTGGGCGGCTTGGCTCACGATCTCCTATATCGCGACCGAACTGAGCTGGGGCGAGGTGGGGCGCGTCTTCGTCCTGACCTTCTACACCCTCATCCGGGTCGTGCTGCTTATGGCGCTCGCCACGATCGTCTGGCTTCCGATCAGCGTGTGGATCGGCTTGAGGCCTCGCTGGGCCGAGGCTATCCAGCCGATCGCCCAGTTCTTGGCCGCGTTCCCGGTGAACCTCCTGTTCGGCGCCGCCGTGAGCCTCGTGCTCGCGTTCAATCTCAACCCGAATATCTGGCTGAGCTTCCTCATCGTCTTCGGCACACAATGGTATATCGTCTTCAATACGATCGGCGGCGCGTCGGCCTTCCCCAACGACCTGCGCGAGGCGGTCGCGAACTTTCGCATTCGCGGCTGGCGTTGGTGGTCTCAGGTGATCATTCCAGCCGTCGCGCCCTATTACTTGACGGGCGCGATCACCGCCTCGGGAGGCTCATGGAACGCCTCGATCGTCGCCGAATACGTCAAGTGGAAGGATCACACCGTCGTCGCGCAGGGCGTCGGATCCTACATCGCCGAAGCCACCGACAAGGGCGACTTTCCGCGTATTGTGCTCGGCGTCGCCATGATGTCGATCTTCGTCACGCTGTTCAATCGCCTGTTCTGGCGACGGCTCTACGCCTACGCCGAGCGACGGCTGCGTCTCTGACGCATCGTTGATGTAAGGAAGTCTCGCCATGCTGGACACCGCGGTCACAACGATCCTTGAGGTCGACAAGGTCAGCCAGGTCTTCTCGACGGGTTCGGGCGAAGCGCGGTCGCCGGTCCTGGACGACGTGTCGCTCCGGATGAAGACCGGCGAGATCGTCGCGCTGCTAGGCCGGTCCGGCTCCGGCAAGTCGACCCTTTTGAGGCTCATCGCAGGCCTTACGCGACCGACCCAAGGAACGGTCAAAATCGGGGGCGCTCCGGTGGATGGCCCGGCTAAGGATGTCGCCATGGTGTTTCAGAGCTTTGCGCTCTTTCCCTGGCTAGACGTCCTCGACAATGTCGAGATCGGTCCCCGCTCGAACGGCGTGCCGCTCGAAGAGACCCGCAAGCGGGCGTTGAAGGCGATCGACACGATCGGCCTCGACGGATTTGAATCCGCCTATCCCAAGGAGCTGTCGGGGGGCATGCGCCAGCGCGTCGGCTTCGCACGCGCGCTCGTCATGCAGCCGACCATTCTCCTCATGGACGAGCCGTTCTCGGCGCTCGACGTGCTCACCGCCGAGACCTTGCGGACCGATCTGCTCGATCTCTGGCAGGAAGGGCGCATCCCGATCAAAGCCATTCTCATGGTCACGCACAATATCGAGGAGGCGGTGCTGATGGCCGACCGCGTTCTCGTGCTCTCGTCCAATCCCGGGCGCATCGCCTCGGAAATCCCAGTCACCCTGCCCCACCCGCGCGATCGGCTGGACCCCGGCTTTCGCGATCTCGTCGAGAAGATCTACGCGCTGATGACCCAGCGGCCTGACCCGGCGAAACCGGCGGCGCGCGAAGCCGCCGCCGCGGTCGGCCTTGGGCTCGCCCTGCCCCGCGTGTCGACCAACTCGCTCGCCGGCATGCTCGAGGAGATCGCGGCTCCGCCTTACGACGGCAAGGCGGATCTTCCGCATCTCGCCGACTCCCTGCAGATGGAAATCGACGAACTCTTCCCGCTTGGCGAAATGCTGCAATTGTTGCGGCTCGCGGAGTTCGAGGAAGGCGACATCAAGCTGACCCCGCTTGGCCGGCGCTTCGTCGACATGGACGTCGACCAGCGCAAGAAGGTGATGGGCGATCAGGTCCTGGCGCATGTTCCGCTCGCCTCCCATATCAAGCGGGTGCTCGACGAACGCCCGAGTCATCACGCGCCCGCAACCCGCTTCCGCGAGGAGCTCGAGGACTACATGTCCGAAGACTACGCTGAACGAACGCTGCGGGCGATCATCAACCTTGGTCGTTATGGCGAACTGTTCGCCTATGACGAGAACAGCCAGACGTTCAGCTACGAGAATCCGCAATAGCGATTTGCGGTCCCAGCGTGCTCGCTGGGTTTTGACTTGCCTTGTCTAATGCGCTGCAATAGCCATATTGCAGTGCAAGAGCGCTATGTCATGGGAGACGCTCGATGACCCCCACCTCCGCCACCCTCGCTGTCAGCGACAAGCCCGCCGAGCCGCAGGCCACGGCTACAGCGACCCTCAAAGTAGGCTCGAAATCCGTCGAACTGCCGATCCGCAAGGGCACGACCGGCCCCTCGGTCATCGATATCGGCAAGCTCTACGCCCAAACCGGCATGTTCACCTACGACCCGGGCTTCACCTCGACGGCCAGCACGGAGTCGCAGATCACCTATATCGACGGCGACGAAGGGGTGCTCCTGTACCGGGGGTACCCGATCGACGAGCTCGCGGAGCACGGCGACTTCCTGGAGACCTGTTACCTGCTTTTGTACGGCGACCTGCCAACCGCCGCGCAGAAGGCCGACTTCGACTATCGGGTCACGCGCCACACCATGGTGCACGACCAGATGAACCGTTTCTTCAACGGTTTCCGCCGCGATGCGCATCCGATGTCGGTGATGGTCGCGTGCGTCGGCGCGCTCGCCGCCTTCTATCATGATTCGACCGACATCGCCGATCCGTGGCAGCGCGAAGTCGCCTCGATCCGCATGATCGCCAAGATGCCCACGCTTGCGGCGATGGCTTACAAATACGCAATCGGCCAGCCGTTCGTCTATCCGAAGAACGAACTCGATTATTCGGCGAACTTCCTGCGCATGTGCTTCTCGGTCCCTTGCGAGGAGTACAAGGTAAACGCGGTGCTGGCGCGCGCGCTCGACCGCATTTTCATTCTCCACGCCGACCACGAGCAGAACGCCTCGACGTCCACCGTGCGGCTCGCGGGCTCATCCGGGGCGAACCCGTTCGCCTGTATCGCAGCCGGGATCGCTTGCCTTTGGGGCCCCGCTCACGGCGGCGCAAACGAGGCCGCCCTCAAAATGTTGGGCGAGATCGGGCGGGTCGACAACATTCCCAAATTTATCGCCAAGGCGAAGGACAAGAACGATCCGTTCCGCCTCATGGGCTTCGGCCACCGGGTCTACAAGAACTACGACCCACGCGCCAAGATCATGCAGACCACTGCGCACGAAGTGCTCAACGAGCTTGGGGTCAAGGACGATCCGTTGCTCGATGTGGCGATGGAGCTCGAGCGCATCGCTCTCCACGACGAATATTTCATCGAAAAGAAGCTTTATCCGAACATCGACTTCTATTCCGGCATTACGCTCAAGGCGATGGGCTTCCCGACCGACATGTTCACCGTTCTCTTCGCGGTCGCGCGGACGGTCGGCTGGATCGCTCAGTGGAAAGAAATGATCCAGGATCCGGAGCAGAAGATCGGCCGTCCTCGCCAGCTCTACACCGGCGAGACGCTGCGGCATTACAAGCCGTCGAGCAAGCGCTGATCGGCAAAGGCTGGCGTCGCTTCACCGCGAGGCCCGAGCCTTTGTCTTGGCCTTTTGCTTGGGCTTCGGCGCTGGAGCTGGCTCGCCCTTGAGAACCGAACCGATCTGATCGAGGGTCTTAGAGGGCAGGAATTTCGGGTTCTGGTAGAGCGCTTCGAGCGTTGACTCGTCGATCTTGCCAAGGTTGCGGATCGTGCTGTCGCCGTCGCCCTCCTTCCAGGCGCTATCCCAGAGCTGGGCGAGCGTGATCGCCCCGTCAGCCATCACTTTGATCGTATCCTGGCCGAGCACGTCCCATAGCGCGTCTGCTCGAGCGGCCGGCTTTTGGTCCTCGACCTTGACGAATTCGGCGATGATGTCCTTTGGCGCGATGGCGTTGAAGGTCTGCTGCATGAGATTGACCACCGCCACGGCCGCGGCGTGTCCGCCCTTCACCAGAACAGGTTGGCCAGGGTGAGCAAGGATTGAGTCCACCCCCGTCATGATTTCGGACACATGGCGATCGACCATGTCGTCTTCGTAAGCCGAGTGCACACCAGTCCCGAGCGGAACGCCATCAGCCGACTTGCCTTTGGGATCAGGAACCATCTGATCGGGATCGCCATTGAACATGTACGAAATATGCAGAGGCTGACAGGAATCGCCGACATAGTGCGAGACGATGCCTGCGGCGCAGACGAAGCTCGCCACGTCCCCGTTCTTCACGAAGCCAACCATGGCGTCGTAGATCTGCCAGACTCGGAACGGCAGAAGGCCGCGACTTTCCTTCTCTTTAGGGAACTGTTTTTGGACCGCGTCGTAATAGCGACGCCACACGTCGACCGCGACATTGTCGGGCTTGCCGTCGCAGATCTTTAGGAGCGTCGCACCTTCCGGAAGCGGAGGATTGAGCACCCGATCCATATCGGCGAAATGGTTGGCGTGTTCCGGCGAGTTCATGCCGCCCCGCTTGTGCGGCCCCACCTTCCACACCATGTCCGGCACATCGGCGAGCGGCACTTACTGAGTCCCGCCATCGTTTTCTTGTTGATGTCCGCCACTGCGTAAGAAATGCGGTCGAGGTTGGCGTTGATCAGTTTCTTCAAGTTCGCATTGCTTATGACGTCGCACGCCTTGGTTGCGATGCCGTAGTGGCCGACGGCGCCCCAGTATTCGGGGAGGCCGATGTTCCACCCCCTGAGGAGGGTGACATCGAGCGCATTGCACGCCGTGCTCAGGAAAGTGGCGAGAGCGTAGGACGCGCCCTGACCTGCTGAATCTTGAAACACTTGGCCGCCCCACTGCAAGGCGATCGGCCGAGGCCCATCTTTCTCGCCTTCGATGTCGGTCATCCAGAGGGTGCCTGAATCCCCGGGGCGCGTTCCAAGCGGTTGGTTGCCGGTTGGTCCAATCAGCGCGTCCGCGACATATTCTGAACCGGCGACGGACTTGAACCGGTAAAAGAGCGCACAAATCTCGCCCCGCATGTCGCCGGATGCGGCGCCGTGAGCGCGAACAGGGCATCCGATCAGGCGTAGCGAAATGTTGGAATCGCTCAGATCGGCGAGTGGGCCGCTCTCGCCTACGCCATAGACCTGCGTCGTCCAATCGTTGACGTCGTCGAGATCAATCAATCCCACATCAAGGTCGACGTAGATATTCTTGCCTGGCCAATCCGGATAGAGGTCCTGAAAGGCTTTTTTTGCGAGTTGCAACGGCGCGCTCTGGCCAACCCGCACCTTGTTTCGCCCGATGATCGCAGAGATCACGGATCCAGCATCGCCGGCGACATGGCGGTTGGTCAGAGCGTAAGTCTTGTGTCCGTCCGTCACGAGGCAGGCGACGGAGGCCAAATGCTCCTGGCCTTGCACGTCGCAGACGACCGGATAGCCCCCGCCAAGAATGCTTGCAGGAAAATTGAGATTGGCGCCGGCGTCGGGACGGATGTCATTCCGTTGCGCCTCGATGACGCAGATCGGCACTTTCTGTCCGGTTTGCATATAGACCGCAGGAGGAACCGCGTCTTGCGGATGTGCGAAGTCCCCCGGATCGACCCATCGGTCCACAAAAGCCAGGAGCGCGGGCCAGGAATAGGGCCGAACTTCCGAGTTTTCCAATGTCCGAGCGCCCTTCGCCCGGCGGTTCGACGCGGAGGCGCCAGTCGGATTGCTTGCGTCCGGCCATGGATCCGATTTGCGGATTCGATAGCGCCCAACAGCGGTCGCGATCACATTCGGTTTGTTGATCAAGTGCAGGTGAAATTGCTCTCGCGCCGCCAACAGATCGCGCAAAGAGAGGAGGTTGAAATCAATTGTGGAGCTGAGAAAATCGTCGGTGACCATCGCCTTGCTCCCCATCGCAAGCCTTGGCTCTTCGTTTGGGCCGAAGGACGGCGAGGCCGCCCGCGCTTAAAGAGGCGAAGTAACGATGTTTTTGGCGACAAGCCTGTGACCGTTGTCACAGCGCGGCGTTTCTCCGGCTCGCGATCAGCGATGGCGGTTTGGTTCACCCTGCTTCTGAAGCCGGAAGGGGCGCTGTTCGCGCCTGGCGCGCCTGTTCTCGCCGCGCCGACGTCTCAGCCGCCCCTTCCCCCTTAGGGCGCTCTTAGCGTCTGGGGAGCGCGGCGTCTCGGCGTCTCACCGGAATGGCGTCGTCGCCAAACGTTCTGTTCTTTAATCAAGACATCATCTTATCCTATTATATTATTGATATAATTACATTTATTATGATTTATGCAGATCCTTGATGAATGAAGAGCGGCGCTTTCACCAAGGCAGCGGCTCGGACAGAAAATGACACTTAAGGCATTGAAATTACTTGGTCGCTGCAAGCATTTGGCGCCCTTCGCCCCGGAATCCCGACCGCCCTCAACGAGCCGAGGCTGAGCCCCGTGCGCCGCGTTCGATCGTCTCCAGGACGGCGCGCGCGGCGTGGGCGCTGGGAGCGCCGCCGTCCGGCAGCGCCATCAAGCGGTCGAGCCGCTTGAGCGCCTCGAGTTGGCGCGAGCGCGCGGCGCCCTCCCGCACAATCTCGGCCAGAGCTGGGCCGAGCGTCGCGGGCAAGCATTCCCTCTGGAGTTTCTCCGGGATCGCCCGCTCGCCGAGGATCAGGTTCGGCAGCAGGATCGACGGAACCTTGATGAGGTATTTGAGCTGCTCTTCGAGGCGCGAGACCTTATAGGCCCCGACCATCGGAACGCCGGCGAGCGCCAGCTCGAGCGTGACCGTGCCGGACGCGGCCAGAGCTGCATGAGCGGCGCGGAACGCTGAATATCTCGCCGCTTCGCCGAGCACGATCGTCGGACGCTCCGGCCAATCGGCCGCCAAAGCCCGCACGTCGCCCTCGATATGCGCCAGCGTCGGCAGAATGAGCGAGAAAGGCCCGACGGACTGGCGCAGCGAGCCAAGCGCGCCGCCGAAATCCGCCATGAGGTGGGTGATCTCGGATCGGCGCGAGCCAGGCAGCACGACGATGAGCGGCGGCTCTGACCGCGGAGGCGCGCCGCTCGCGTCGCGCCGTAGGTCGGCCAGCCGTTCGATCAACGGGTGCCCGACATAGACGCATCGCGGCCCTTTGAGGCGCCGGAACGCCTCGGGCTCGAACGGCAAGAGCGCCAGGACGCAATCGACATAAGCCGTCATCGCCTTGGCGCGCCCCGGCCGCCACGCCCACACGCTCGGACTGACATAATCGACGATCGGCAAGTTCGGCAGCGCGGCGCGGACGCGGCGCGCGACGCGGTGGGTGAAGTCGGGGCTGTCGATGATGACGAGCACATCGGGCCTCGCGGCCACGATGGCCGCGGCGGTCGTCCGGATGCGGGCGAGCAATGTCGGCAACCGGGCGAGCACCGGCAAAACGCCCATGACGGCGATGTCCGCGATCGGAAAGAGGCTCCTGAGCCCCTCGGCCTCCATCGCCTCGCCGCCCACCCCGAGGAATGAGACGTCGCCCACGCCCGCTTCGCGGAGCGCGCGCATGAGCTTATAGCCGAGCTGGTCGCCCGAGTGCTCGCCGGCGACCAGAGCCACGCGCACGGTGGTCATGTTCGGCCCGTGTGCGCGAATCCAACGAGGAACATGCCGGCCTCGCCGGCATCGTGAGCACATCGGTCGCGTTCGACCAGCAACACCTGCCCTGCGGCGACGGCGACCCCGCGCAATTGCGCCTTGGCCGCCTCTTCAATCGTCTTCGGCCCAATCGCCGGCATGTCCAGCCTGAGATCCTGCCCTCGCTTGGGCGCTTTGACCAGAACCCCCGCCGGACCGGAAACGCGCAGCCTGCCATTGGCGCGCATCCCTGCGATGCGCGCCAGCATCGCATCCGTCCCTTCGGCCGCCTCGATCGCAAGCACGCGGCCCGCGCCGACGACGACGCCTTGCCCCGCATCAAAGGTGGAGAGCGCGGCGAGCAGCCGTACGCCAAGCGCGATGTCGACTTCGTCTTCGTGGGACGCGCCGCGCGCGCCAATCTTGCCGATCGGGGCAAGGAGGCGCGGCGCAACCTCGTGCGCGCCAACGACACGGACGCCTTCGCGCTCGATGATCGCGGCGATGCCGGCGAGCAATCCGTTGTCGCCGCGACGAAACAATTGCGCCAAGCCGGCCGCTCGTCTCACTGCGCCCCAGTCGAGCCTGAGGTCGGCGAATTCCGGCCTCGTCATCGCGCCAATGATCACGATTTCGGCGATAGCTTGCGCTTTCAGCGCCGCGAAGAGCTTGCCGACTTCCCCCATCCGCACCCAGACATGCGGGTACGCCTCGATCCCGGAATCTGTCGCGCCAACGACTCCGATGAGGAACGGCTCACGACCGGCGCGGCGAGCCTCACAAGCGACCTCGAGCGGAAAAGCGCCCCCGCCGGCGAGAATGGCCAGAGGAGGACCTGAGGCGCGCGCCCCCAGTCCGCCGTCGGCCTCGCTCACCCCTCCTCTTCCCTGCCGGCGCGCGGGACGCAGATCGCGCGGTCGCCGCCCTGGCGCAGAAAAGCGACGATCTGCTGCACGGCTTCCTGGCCGGCGAACGCCTCACCGACTTCGTCGACGCGCTCCTTTAGCGTCCCGCCCAGGGCGCCCCCGCCGTTGAACAGCATCTTGTAGGCGCGCCGAAGTTCATGGACCGTCTCATGGGAAAAACCTCGCCGCTTGAGACCCACGACGTTGAGACCGGCAAGCCCGGCCCGATTGCCGAGCGCTATGCCGAACGGAATGACATCGTTCTCCACCCCAGCAAGGCCGCCGATGAAGGCGTGAGCGCCAATGCGGACAAACTGGTGCACAGCGGCGCCCCCGCTTAGAATGGCGAAGTCGGCGATCTGGCAGTGGCCGGCCAGCATCACGTTGTTTGACAGGATGACGCCCTCGCCGATGCGGCAATCATGCGCGACATGGGCATTGGCCAAAAACACCGAGCGCGGGCCGACGATCGTTTCCGAGCCGCCCCCGGCGGTCCCGGGATTCATCGTCACGCCCTCACGGATGATGCAGTCTTCGCCAATGACGAGGCGAACGGGTTCGCCACGATATTTGAGGTCCTGCGGCGGATGCCCAATCGAGGCGAAGGGGTAAACGACGGTGCGCGCGCCAACGACGGTGTCGCCCGCCAACGTCACATGCGAAATCAGGCGAACGCCGTCGTCAAGCCTCGTCTTCGGTCCAACATGGCAAAAAGGCCCAACCTCGACCCCGGCCCCGAGCCGAGCGCCGTTTTCGACGATGGCGCTCGGATGGATTGCGTTCGTCATTCACGCACCAGCATCGCAGACACTTCAGCTTCACAGACCAGCACGTTGTCGACCTTCGCCTCGCCTCGGAACCACCACATATTCCGGCGTTTGGCGATCTGGGTCATGTGGAACCGCACCTGATCGCCCGGAACGACAGGCTTGCGGAACTTAGCCTTGTCGATCGTCATCATGTACACGACGCTCGGCGTCTTGTTGTCCAGTTGCGACGCGACGCAGAGCGCGCCCGCAGTTTGCGCCATCGCCTCGATAAGGAGCACGCCCGGCATCACCGGTCGGCCTGGAAAATGGCCCTGAAAATGAGGCTCATTGGCAGTCACGTTCTTGATCCCGACGCCGTACTCATCGCCTCGGGCCTCAACGATTCGGTCGACCAGGAGAAATGGATAGCGATGGGGCAATAGAGCGAGCAGCTTCTGGATGTCGTAGCTGTCAAAAGTACGGGCGATGGGTTCGTTCATCCCGCTTTCCTCTCTCATCGGTCCGCGCGTCAACCGCTATTCGGCGTCGGCTTCGCGACGGGCGTCCGCCTCGGCCAGCCGCTTGATCGCCGCGACTTCCCGGAAAAACTTCCGAACGGGCTTCGCTGGAGCCCCGGCCCACCGCTCGCCCGCGGGGATATCGGTCATCACGCCAGCGGCGGCGGCGACCTGGGCGCCAGCGCCGATCGTCAGGTGTCCGGCAATGCCCGCCTGACCGCCCAGCGCGGCGAAGTCACCGACGGCGCTCGATCCCGAGACGCCGGACTGCGCGACCAAGACCGCATGGCGGCCAATGACGACGTTGTGGCCGATCTGCACCAAATTGTCGATCTTCGCGCCCTCCCCGATCACCGTGTCCCGGTTTGCTCCACGGTCAATCGTCACGCCAGCGCCGATCTCGGCGTCGTTCTGAACGATGACTCGGCCGATCTGGGGCACCTTGAGATGCCCCCTCGCGCCAAGGGCGAACCCAAAGCCGTCCTGACCGATATGCGCGCCGGGATGAATAATCACCCGATCGCCGATCAGCGCCGCCAGAATCGTGGTCGTAGCGCCGACCGCCCCATCCCGGCCGATGCGCACCCCGGGTCCGATCACGGCATTGGCGCCGATGATCGTGCCTGCGCCGATCTCCGCGCCCGGGCCTATGACCGCGCCGGGTTCAACGACGACGCTCGATTCGAGCCGGGCCGAAGGATGGACCGAAGCCGCCGAGGATATGCCCGTCTCGCCAAAGATTGAGCCCGGTTTGGCCGCCGAAGGATAGAGCTTGGCCATTACCACAGCCATCGCGCGATAGGGTTCGGCAGCGACAAGGGCTACGCATGTGGCAGGCTTGGCCGCGACGTATCGCGGCCCAACGAGCACAGCTGTCGCTCGGGTTTGCTTGAGCGCGTCGAGATAACGGGGATTGTCGAAGAACGTGAGGTCCCCGGGGCCCGCCTGGTCGAGAGCGGCAACGTCTCGGATGATCAGGCCAGCCTCGGCATCGGCGGCGAGCGTTGCCCCGCACCAAGCTGCAACTTCGCCCAAGGACGGGGCGGAGCTCGGAGAAAAAAAGCGAATCCTAGCCAAAAAGAGATTTCCGTCAGAAGCGACGACGGGCGCGTCACTTCTGACGCGCCCGCTCGCAGGACAGCGGCTAACCGACGTCAGAACGTTGTGCCACCGGAGAAGTTGAACAATTGGGTCTGGTCGTATTTGCCCTTCGAGATCGGAAGCGCCAAATCAAACCGGATCGGTCCCATCGGCGAGTCCCAGATCAAGCTCGCGCCGACTGATGCTCGGATGAGATTCGGGTCCCACACGTTGGCGCAGCTCGACTGCGTGGTCGGAAAAACCGAGGCGAACGATCCCGCAGCTGGACAATAGCTGTAGCCGAGGAAACGCGAAAAGTCCGTCGGCCCGGAATACCCGATCAAGTTGCCGGCGTCCGCGAACAAGGCGCCCTTCAGGCCAACCTCCTTAGGCAACCCAAAGATCGGGAAATCGACCTCAGCCGAAGCACCGTAATATGTGGTCCCGCCAAGAGCGCTCGCCTGGATGCTGAATGGGTCCGAGATATCGCGCGGGCCGATGCCGCCTGGGGCAAAACCGCGCACAAGTGTCGGACCCTGCATGAAGTTGTTGATGATAAGCGCCTGTTTCGAACCGAAAGAATTGATCTGACCGGCTTGCAGGTGAATGAGGCCGATGAAGTCCTCCGTGATCGGATGGTACCAGCGTGCGTCCAGCGTCTCGCGAATAAATTCGGATTGGCCGCCGAGGCCAGCGAAATCCTGCTTGTAGTTGACCGCGTAGCCGGTGGTCGGGTTCTTCCGATCATCGATGTTATTGAACATGACTGAGAAGCCAGCCATCGAGGTCACAATATTGCCCTGCGACGCGGCTTGCTTGATTTCGACGGGCGCCTCGCCGTTCGTCAAACAGTTGATAAACGGATTCGGAATAACCGGAATAATGGTTCCACCCGGAAACCAGGTCTGATTGGGACCGACGCAATCGTCGTATGGCTGAGCCTCCGAGTTCGGGATCGTGATCTTCGACTCATAGAGCGAATAGTTCGGTTGGAACGTCAGATCGTCGGTGATCGGAATCCCCAGCCGAAGGGTTCCCCCGGTCGTCCAGTTCTCGTAGAGCGCAAATTGGTTGTTCAAGTTGGCCTGATGATAGAGGTCGATGCCCGCAGCCAAGCGCTGACCGAGGAAATAAGGCTCAGTGAACGAGGCCTTCCACCCCTGAGTGTACTGTCCGTCGGAAACGCTCAACCGCACGTATTGCCCGCGGCCGAGAAAGTTGGTTTCGGTATAGGCGAGTTCCGCCAAGAAGCCCTGGCTCGTCGAATAGCCGCCGCTCAGGCTGATTGAGCCGGTCGGCTGGTCCTCCACTTCGACAACCACGACCACCCGATCGGGCGACGAGCCTGGTCGGTTGGATATATGGACCTTCTTGAAGTAGCCAAGGCTGTTGAGGCGCCGCTCCGCACGCTCGATAAGAACGTGGTTGTAGGGATCGCCTTCGCCGATATCGAACTCGCGACGAATGACGAAGTCTCGCGTGCGGGTGTTCCCGACGATGTCGATCCGCTCGATGTAGACTTTCGGACCATTATCAACCGAGAAGGAAAGAGCAATCGTGTGATTGGCGGTGTCGCGCTCGCCGTGCGGCCGCGCCTCGGAAAAGGCATAGCCTTGGCGGGCCACGTCGCGGGTGATCGCCTCCACGGACTTGTCGACGCTGCTTGCATCGTAGACATTGCCGGCTCTCAAAGCGACGAGTCGGTTGAGCGCTGGCCCGTCCACCTTCGGAATGTTGGAAACCACCGAAACCGATGACACGTGATACTGGGGCCCCTCGTCCATCGTGATTGTGATGACATAGCCCGGGGGATTGTTCTGATAGGCGACATCGGTGTTTGTGATCTGGAAGTCCGCGTAGCCGTTCTTCATGTAGTAACGGCGGATCGCCTCCAAGTCCGAGGCCAATCGATCGGGGTCGTACACGTCGGTGCTTTTGAACCACGACAGCCAGTTCATCGCGGTGGTCTGCATCAGGCCGCGAAGGCGGTAGTTCGAAACGGCATGATTGCCAACAAAACGGATTTCCCGAATGCCGGTCTTGCCCCCCTCATTGACCGTGAAAACGAGGTCGACGCGCCCGTTCGGCAACGGGACGAGCCGTTTCGTCACACCCGCTTCATTGCGGCCGTATTTCTTGTAAGCGTCTTTGATTCTGCCGATATCGGCCTCGGCCGTCACCTCATCGTAAGCGGTGTGCGGTTTTGACTGCACCTCGACTTCAAGCTGTTTGGTCTCGATCTGTCTGTTGCCCTCGAACGCAACTCTGTTGATGACCTGGGCCCCCCCCGCAAGAGTGACCACAATCGCGCCGTTCTGCACCCTGGCGCTGACGTTCGAGTAGATTCCGGTCGCCTTCAGGTCGTCGACGCCCCGCTGCACCGCCGCGGGGTCGGTTCCGGTGAAATATGGCTTCAGCGTCGACGCATCGACGTGGGCGCCTTCAACTATGATTTGCTGTGCCGATGCCGTCGGGACCCAACCCAACCCACACAGACTAAGGATCACCCCCAGAAGGACGCCGCCAACGCACCCGCGAATCCATTCCATATGGCCCATAGCCCCTTTCGCGCCGCTGCAGCGCCACGACGGCCCCGCTTCAGCGTGATCCCTGCTCTGCGCCCCCCGAACGCGCCTCGCGGCGCCATCGCGGGCGACGCCGCAGACGCGACGCAGCGCTCAACCCTACGCCTCCCGGCGACGCCGGAAGATTAAACCTTACCCCGCCCAGCGACGCCGGAAGATTAACAGCGTTTTACAATCTTTGCTCGCGTCTGCAAGCTGATATTGGCAGAGCTTACACCATTTCTGGTGAGCGTTGCGTCAGGGACACGCAACATGGTCGACCATTGGTTAATTGCCGTTTGTGACTAAGCGGAATAGGTCATGTGACGTGGTGAAAACCACCAATAGCGCAACAAGAGCGATTCCGATCCGGAGGCCGATCTCCTGTGCGCGCTCGCTCAAAGGCCGTCCGAGCAGAGCCTCGAAGGCGTAAAAGGCGAGGTGCCCGCCATCCAGGAGCGGAATCGGCAGCAGATTCATAAGGCCAACGGAAACGGAGAACCACGCGGCGAGACTGAATAACTCCCAAAGACTGATTTTCGCCATTTCTCCAGCCATTTGCGCGGCTCCGATCAACCCGGACATCTGATCGGTTGATTCGCGCCCAGCGAAAATCCCAACGATATAGGACGCCGTCGCTTTAACGATAAACCATTCCTGATTGGCCCCCCAGGCTGCGCAGGTCAGAAGACCGCAGTGTTCAATCTTGGCGTCGCTCCGGTCAGCCGACGAGGCAAGCCCGAGATGCCCCATCCGCCGTTTGCCAAAAACGCCTTGATCCACCACGCTTATTCGGGGCGTCGCGATCAGGCTGAGGTCATGGCCCTGCCGATCGACGACGAAGGTCATCGGCAGACCGGTGCTCATAAGCGTCGATTCCTGCAGCGTTTCAAAGCTGTCGATCGGATTCCCGTTAATTGACTTTACCAAGTCTCCGGCCTGAAACCCTGCGGTCGCCGCAGGACTTCCCGTCTCGACCCTCCCGATGCGCGCCGCGTGCTCCACCCGGCCGAAGGCCATGAACATGCCCGTGAAAATGATGAAGGCGAGGATGAAATTAGCGACAGGCCCGGCGACCACGATCGCAGCGCGGTTTCGCAACGGCTGGCCGGCCAAAGTCAACGAGCAATCAACCGAGGGAGCGCCGCCGCGACCTTCAGCGCCGACGCTCGCAGCGTTGGCGTCGCCGTGGAACTTCACGTATCCGCCAAGCGGCAGGGCGGCCACGCGCCAGCGCGTGCCGCGCGAGTCCACGCGCGCAAAAAGCTCTGGGCCAAACCCAAGCGAAAACGCGTCGATTTTGACGCCACACCAGCGGCCGACGAGATAGTGCCCCAACTCGTGCACAGCCACGATGAGGCTGAGGATCACGATAAAGGGGACGACGTACCATCCGAGCCAGGTCAGAAGACCCACGATTGCACTCACTCCCGCCATCCGCGGCGCCTCCACTCCCAAAAACAGCACCGGCCGACAGCCACGAGGACATGGTTACGGAACAGTTACGACATCTACTTTGACGCAAGCCAAACTTCACGCCAAGAGACTTGCCGTCCTATCTGTCGCGATATGGTGAAGAGCCAGCGCTGCTGCAACGTCCGCGGGCGCGCTCAATTCCCCGGCGCCGGTCATCGCCGCGAGCGTTTTCGCGACGAGCCGCGCGATATCGCCGAAGCCGATGCGTTTATCCAGAAAGGCGGAAACGGCCACTTCGTTGGCGGCGTTCAGGACAGTCGGCGCCCCCCCGCCAGCGCGAAGCGCCTCAATTGCAAGGCCGAGCGCCGGAAAACGCTCAAGGTCAGCCCGCTCGAATGTCAGTCGGCCCAGCGCAGCAAGGTCAGGCGCCCGAACCCCAGACGCAATTCGATCCGGATAGGCCAGGCAATGGGCGATCGGGGTGCGCATGTCGGGAGACGCCATGCCCGCGATCAACGATCCGTCGGCGAAGGCGATAAGCCCATGCACAATCGATTGGGGATGGACGACGACGTCAAGCCGATCGACCGACAAACCGAACAAATAGTGCGCCTCGATCAATTCCAGGCCCTTGTTCATGAGGCCCGCCGAATCGATGGTCACTTTCGGCCCCATCACCCACTTGGGATGGGCGAGCGCTTCCTCGCGCGTGGCCCCGGAAATGCGTTCGGCGCTCCATTCGCGGAACGGTCCGCCGGACGCGGTAATGGTCATCTTCTTGATGGTGGCTGGGTCGCGTCCCCCGATCGCCTGAAACAATGCGTTATGCTCGGAATCCATCGGCAACACCATTGAGCCGGCGCGCCGCGCCGTCTCCATCACCGCCTCGCCCGCGCACACCAGCGTTTCCTTGTTGGCCAGCGCGACCGTCCGTCCTGCAGCGACCGCCGCAAACGTCGGACGCAGACCGGCGGCGCCGACAATCGCTGAGACCACGAGATCGGCGTCGCGCAAGGCGGCTTCTTCGACGGCGGCGGGCCCAGCGCCGATTTCGACGTCAGAACCCGCCAAGCCCGCCTTCAAGTCTGAAAAGCCGGCAGGATCCGCGAGCGCGGCGAATTCGGCGCCGAGCTCGATCGCACATTTCGCCAGCGCGGCGCCGTCGCGACCACCCGCGATCGAAACGACGTTAAACTTCCCGGGCGCGGCGCCAATCACCTGCGCGCACGACCGGCCGATCGAGCCCGTCGCTCCCAGGATCGACACGCGCTTGGGCGCCGCGCGGTTCTGACGCGAACGCGGCGACAGAGCCTCAACGCCCGCAACAACGCCTACCATTGAAACAGCCCGCCGCCGATGAAGGAGCTTCTCGAGTTCAGACCCGCAACGATCGCGGCGAAAACGGCCGCCGCGACAAACGCGTCGAGTCGGTCCATCAATCCGCCGTGACCAGGAATGAGACCGCTCGAGTCCTTGACGCCGAACCGGCGTTTCAGCGCGGATTCGAACAGGTCGCCGAGTTGGGATACGATCGCGGTCGCGAGGCCAAGCCAGAACAGCGCCGCCACGTGGTTCGTCCACGCCGCGAGCGTGAGGCCTAGCAGGGTGCCGGCAAACGCGCCCACGACCGCCCCCGACCACGTCTTGCCGGGTGAAACCCGCGTCCAGAGCCGAGGGCCCCCGATGAGCCGTCCAGCAAAATAGGCCGTGATATCGGCTCCCCAGACGACCGCGAACAGCCATAGAATCGCGGCAAGTCCGAAGCTCGGACTGAGTCTGAGGAGCACGAGGCTGGCGACGAGCGCGCCACCATAGAGCGCGCCGGCAGCCGCCCAGCTCCCGTCCCGCCGTCCGGCCAGCCAGCCAACCGCGACCGCGCCCGAAATCAGCGCGGCGCCGACGCCAAAGGCGGAGTTGTGCAGGGCGAACAGCGCCGCGAACGCCGCCGCAAGGCCGCCGAGCGCAACTCGCTCGGCAATCCGCGCGCCGCCGACCAGCCGTTGCCACTCCCACAGGACGACGACCGAGGCCAGCCACCAGAAGACAGCAAATATGAAGCCGCCGATCCACGTCGCCGCCAGCGCGGCGCTCGCCATCACCGCGGCCGCCGCCACCCGCGGCTTGAGGTCCGAGCCGAAACGAACGCGCAATCCGCGCGGCTCCGGTCGGATCCCCGGATCGTTTGCGCTCACCGCCACGCCCACATCCTCACGACGCTGACTTCACAGCCGCCGGTTCGCCCACGGCCCCAAACCGCCGTTGGCGCGCGGCATATTGATCGAGCGCGGAGAGAAAGGCTGCGTCATCGAAATCGGGCCACAGGACTGGCAAAAACACCAGTTCGGCGTAGGCCGCTTGCCAGAGTAAGAAATTCGAGAGGCGCATCTCGCCTGAAGTGCGAATGATCAGATCAGGATCGGGAAGGCCCGCCGTATCGAGCCGCTCGGCCAATTCGTCCGGGCCGACTGACCGTGCGTCGAGACGCCCGTCGCGAATGTCGATGGCCAAGCGACGCGCCGCGTCGAAAATTTCTTGCCGCCCGCCGTAGTTGAAGGCCACAGTCAGGGTGAGCCCGTGATTGTTGGCGGTGAGCGCTTCCGCCTCGACGAGGAGAGCGACAATGTCGGGCTTGAGATTGTCACGCTGACCGATGACCTTCACCCGAACCCCGTTTGCGTTCAGTTCGGCAAGGTCCTCGCGAATGAAACGCTTGAGGAGGCCCATCAGCATGGAGACCTCCTCCGGCGGGCGGCTCCAGTTCTCCGAAGAGAAGCTATAGACCGTCAGAAACTGGACGCCGCGCTCGATAGCGGAACGAACGACCCGGCGCACCGCCTCGACTCCGCGCCGATGGCCCTCGAAACGCGGCAGCCCGCGAGACTGAGCCCAACGGCCGTTGCCGTCCATGATGATCCCAACATGGGCCGGCGTCCGGGCTGAACAAGGAGCGGCGCGATGATGATGCATGAGGGCCTCAGACCAGGAGGACGTTCGCCTAGACCTGCATGATCTCCTTTTCCTTCGCCGCCAGGGAAGAATCGATCTCCTGAATCGCCTGATCGGTGGCCTTCTGCACTTCCGTCTCCTGGCGTTTCTCGTCGTCCTCGCTGATCGCGTGCTCCTTCAAGAGCTTCTTGAGGACGTCGATGCCGTCTCGGCGCACGTGTCGCACCGCCACGCGCGCGTCCTCGCTGTATTTGTGGGCGATTTTGGCCATCTCCTTGCGCCGCTGCTCGTTCAGTTCCGGGATGCGGATGCGCAGAACCGAGCCCTCGATGGTGGGGCTGAGGCCGAGATTGGCGTCACGAATCGCCTTATCGACCGCTTGCACCATGCTCTTGTCCCACACCGACACCGAAAGCGCCCGAGGCTCGGGCACGCTGATCGTCGCGACCTGCGTGAGCGGCGTCCGCTGGCCGTAGGCCTCGACGTGCACCGGCTCGAGCAGGCTCGCACTGGCTCGACCGGTGCGCAGGCCGCCGAGTTCATGCTTGAGCGTCGCGTGCGCGGCCTGCATGCGGCGTTTGAGGTCGGCAAGATCAAACTGAGGCAGTTGCGCCATGTGCGTCACACAAAAGAGGGGGCCAAGCCGCGCGAGACGAGAAGGCCGGCCAAAGAGCGGGTTCGCGGCGGTATTCGCGCCGCCGTCTCATTAGCATAGCTTTAGCCCACTAACAGCGTCCAAAGAAGGGCGCCGCCCCCGACAGGATTGCGCCCGATTCCCATCAGCCGCCGCTCACGCTCGCTATGACCTAATGTCGGAGGCATCCGCCTCCATCGGCGCTTTGGCGAGTTCCGGCGCCTCCTCCGCCATCGCGGCGAGCGCTTTCTGGCCTTGCGGCTGAATGAGGCCCGCGGACATGATGAGCTTGGCTGCCTCGTCGGCCGAAATCGGCAGTTCGACGACCCGGTCGACCGGAACATAGAAGAAGAAGCCGGTGGTCGGATTGGGCGCGCATGGCATGAAGGCGGAGATCATCGGCGCTGTTCCCGGCAACGCGCCGGCGACGACCTCGCCGGGGGAAGAGGAGATGAAGACGATCGACCAGCTCCCGGCGACAGGAAACTCCACGAGCCCGACCTTGCGGAACTGGCTGCTCGACTGGCTGAAGATGGTCTCGAACACCTGCTTCAAGCCTTTGTAGACGCCGCGGACGAGCGGCGTGCGGTCGAGCATGGCCTCGCCGAACCGCACGAGCGAGCGACCGATGAAGTTCGCGGTTAGGAAGCCGAGGAGGGTGAGGCCGACGAACGCGATGACGACGCCGAAGCCCGGAACGCGGAACGGCAGATAGGCGTCCGGCGACAGGCTCAACGGAAGCCACGGCCTCACCCAGTTGTCGATCGTGCCGATGACCCACCAGGCGATGTAGGTGGTGCCGGCGATCGGCCCGAACACGACGAGCCCAGTGAAGAACCAGGAGCGGAGGCGCTGGGCGAACGAGCGGCGGAACGACAGCGGGAACGGGTCGGACATGGGGCTTCCAGCGCGAGGCGGACGTGAGGATGACCGCTCGCGGCGGGCGGTGCAAGGCGAATGCCAGCCGCCCGCGCCCTCGTCTTCGCCCGCCAATAAAAGCGAGTAAACACCAATAAACGCTAGCAAGCGCTAGTAAATTTACTAGCGTTTACTAGCGTTTATTTTTCCGAATCGAGCCCTTTCAAATACTTACGACCCGGTTCAAATAAAAATTCCGCCCGCGTTTCGGAGTCGATGAGACGGTCCGGCCCTTCCCGCCCCTTCCCTTCGCATCGCCGTCTTGGCCCGCACAGACTCGTCGGCCCATGGCGCCGCCCGGACCACCCAAACCGACCCCGGCGCCGCTCATCGCCAAATCATCTCTCTGACCAAGCAGAATTTATAACCGAAATTTCTGTTTTTATCAAGCAGAATCGTCAAGCCACGCAGGAAGGGCCACCTCTCCTCGCTTGAGCTCCAAACCCAGCCAGGCGCCCGATCGCTCGGGCTTTCAACCCGGGGCGGCGGGCGGGACCATGTTCCCGCAGCATCGAAGCGCCACGAGGCTATAGTCTCGCCTGCGATGGACATGAGAATGCAGCGAGCTCGATTCAGTCGGAATGGCCGGGTCGCGGCGTTTGTGCTTGCGAGTTTCGCCCTCTTTGTCGCAACCGTCACCTTCGCGGTCCCGCCCCGGAGGGTCGCGGCCGAGGGACCCTCGATTGGCGAGGTCCAGGAAGCGTATGGCCGTGAGGCGGCCGCAGCCGGCGCGCTTCACGATCGAAATCTGAAGGTCGTCAGCGTCGATTGTCGCGCGGGCGCCGATCGTCGGCGCTGGTGTCAAATCTCTTTCGTCGAGCGCTCCGGCGATCCTGACCAGGTTTTCCTCGACGCCGCGCTCCTCGAACGGACCGACGCCAAAGGCTGGAGGCTCTTGAGCGGTCTCTGCCGACGCCTGAAATGAACGGAACGAACGATCCCACACGAATTGCGCCCAAGGCGCCGATCCGCTACCGTCGAACCGGCGTCCGTTCAGGGCGAAGTGGCAAAAATCGACGTGGGTGGCTCCAAAAACAATCGGCGAGCGCGGCGCGCACAGCGTCGCCTGACTGTATTCCGGTCGCCGTTCGCCGCGCTCATGGTCGCGTTGGCTCTCGTCGGCCAGCTTTTCGCCGGCGCGGCGCCCCCCATGTTGGCGCCGGCCGCCTTCACCGGGACCGATGACCGCGCGATCGCCGACGAGCTCAAGGCGTTGTTCGGCGAGACAGCCGAACTCTGTGTCCAGATCAACGATGACAAGGCGCCGGCCAAGCATGCGCCTTCTGGCCATTGCTGCGACCAATGCCCGCTGTGCCGCCTCGCGACTCAGGCGGTGGCCTTTGTCCCGCCTGATCCTCTCGCCTTGCCCGAGCGACTCGAGGGCGACGCGCACGCGATCCGCGCGCCCCCTCGCGGCGATGCACCTCCCGCCTACCCCGCTCAACCAAACCCGGCCCGAGCGCCTCCCCTCGCAGTCTGACGATTCTTCGCCGCGCGCGCTTTGACGGCGCGCGCTCGCATTCGTTCAGATTCGAGGTTTTCCTTTCATGTCTCTTCTCCGTATCCGCCTGGCGGTGGGGGCGCTCGCCGGCGCGTTCGTCGCGCTCAGCGCCGCCGCCGCGCACGCCCATGCTGTCTGTGGCGACCGCATCTTTCCAACGACGCTCGCGATCGACGACCCGGGCGTCACCGATGAACTTACGCTTCCATCCGTCACCTGGTTGCCGAAGAACGGCGACGGGGTCGGCGAACTCGACATTGGCGCTGAATGGGCCAAGACGATCTTTCCCAATTTCGCGATTTCAGTCGGCGGCGGGGCGACCTGGCTGCATGGTCCTGATGGCTTCGGTCGGGATGCGCTCGACACCGAAGCAAAATATCAGTTCATGTGCATCCCTCAGCTGGAGTTGATGGCCTCGGCCGGGTTCAGCGTCGAGTGGGGCGGGAGCGCGACAGGCGCGCAGGTCGGTGAACCCAACATGTATTCGCCGGTGCTCGACGTGGGGTTAGGCTTCGGCGCTCTGCCCAAAAGCATGAACATCCTGCGTCCATTCGCGCTCACGGGCGAGATCAGCACGACGACGCCGGGACAGGCGGTGTGGGGCGACGAGATGTTCCCCACGACATTCAACTGGGGCTTCTCGCTGCAATACAGCCTCCCCTATTACAATGCGAACGTCGGCGAGATCGGCAATGCGTTCCTCAAGCATCTCATTCCAACCGTCGAGTTCGCCTTCTCCACGCCAACCGCGCATGCCGAGGAGGGAACGTGGGGAACGACCGGAACGATTCAGCCGGGCGTCGTCTACATGGCGGACAAATGGCAGATCGCCGTTGAGGCCGTGATCCCGGTCAACGGCGCAAGCGGTCACGGCGCCGGCGTCGTCGCGAGCCTCGATCTCTTCCTCGACGACATCTTGCCCGATTCGATCGGCAGACCGATCTTCTCGCAGACCCTGCCCATGTTCACGGGAGCTCGCTAATGATGCGCGTCTTCACCACAACCCTTGTCGCCTCGCTTGCCTTCGTTTGCGCGTCGGGCGCGGCTCTCGCCCACGCCCAGCTTGAGAAGGCGACGCCGCCGGTCGGCGGCGCGGTCGCTTCGGCGAGCGAGATTCGTCTCACCTTCAGCGAAGGCGTGGAGCCCAAATTCTGCAAGGTCACGCTCACCGGCCCCGGCGGCGCCTCAGTGCCGCTGGGGGCCGCGAAAACGGAAGCCGGCAATCCAGCGGTTCTCGTCGTCCCGATCGACAAACCGCTGGCCGCCGGCGCCTACAAAGTTCACTGGCAGGCCGTGTCGGTCGACACGCATCACACCCAGGGCGCGTTTGATTTTACGGTGAAGCCTTGATCTGCGGAGGCCCGAAGATTCACGACGATAAAGGACAGGCAATGAAGCATTCGCTTTCTCTTTGGGCGCTCGCTGTGGCGCTCAACGCCGCGCCGGCGTTGGCGCAGGAGTTCAAGGCCGGCGACATCGTGGTGGAAAAGCCGTGGGCGCGCGCGACCCCAAAGGGCGCCGAGGTCGGCGGAGCCTATGTGACCATCGAGAACAAGGGCGCTTCGCCCGATCGGCTGACCGGAGTCAAGGCGGACTTCGCCACCGTCGAACTCCATGAGATGAAGTCGGCGAACGGCGTATCCGAGATGCGGGAGGTCAAGGAGGGGCTCGCGATCCCCGCGCACGGATCGGTGACGCTCTCGCCCGGCGGCTATCACCTGATGCTCACGCACTTGAGCCACCCGCTCACCAAAGGCGAGAGCATCACCGCGACGCTCAATTTCGAGCACGCGGGCCCGGTCGACGTCGTGTTCCCGGTGATGGGGATCGGCGCGGCGGGCGCCGGCGGGGCCGGCGGCGCCATGAAAGGCATGAAGATGTGAAAGACCGCGGCGCGCCGCCGATGGGCGGAACGCTTGCCGCCGGCCGGGCGCGCGCGCCGCTCTTTGGGCGCGCCGGTCGGCCGCCCGGAGCGCTCGCTCGCTTAACCCCATGACCGCGCTCGCGCTTGTCCGCTTTGCGCATTTCCTGGCGGCGATGCTGACCTTCGGGGCGAGCGCATATCTGTGGCTCTATGCGCCGGAACGGCTGAGGATCGCGCTGTCGCCGGTCCTCCGCCGCCTCGCGCTGATCGCGAGCGTCGTCGCGCTCCTGGCCGCAATCGTGTGGCTCATGCTGGAGTCGGCCTCGATGGCCGACGACATGAGCGCCGCCGTCGATCCTCAGGCGATCGGCGCGGTGCTCGCCGACACCGCCTTCGGCCAGGCCTGGGCGGCGCATCTCGTTCTCGCTGCGGCGCTGGTCGGGGCCGTCGTCTTCAGCCCGCCCGCGCGATGGGGGGCGACGACCGTCGCATCCGCGGCGCTCTTGGCGAGCCTCGGCCTCGTCGGCCACGCCGCGGTGCAGACCGGCGCCGAGGGCTTTGTCCACCGGGCGAATCACGCCTTGCACCTCCTGGCGAGCGGAGCGTGGATCGGCGGCCTTGTTCCCTTCGCGCTGTGTCTTGGCGCCTATCACAGCCGCGAACTGCGCGCCGACGCGATGCGGGCGATGACCGCTTTTTCTTTTTGGGGCCAACTCGTCGTCGCCGCAATCGTGCTCACCGGCGTCGTCAACGTCGCTTTGACGTCCGGGCGCCCGCCGATCCCGCCGACGACGCCCTACCGCGCGCTGCTTGTCGTGAAACTCGTCATCGTCGCGACGATGATCTCGCTCGCGCTCTTCAACCGCTTCATTCTCGCGCCGCGGCTCAAGACGAGCGTGGGCGCGCTCGCGATTCTACGCACGACCAGCATCGTGGAAATTGCGCTCGGCTGTGCGGTCGTCGCGCTGGTCAGCCTGTTCGCTCTTCTCGACCCCGCCTGAGTCTGCGCGAGCGCCATCCGCGGCCGTCATCGATCGCGCAATAGGCAATAACCCCCATTGCGCCCCGAACGCACGCCGCCCAACAGTCTTTCATCCCGAGCCGCGCGGCGGAGGCGCATCACGTCGAGTTGTGTGACGGGGGTCACGGCTCTCGCTCATTGCGCCCGCTAGTGGATTGGGTGTGAGAGGCGGGCCCGAGGAAATGAAGGGGGTTCTTTCGCTTAGGCCCGCCGCTCACGTCGCCCCGTCCAGGCCGGGTGCGCGATGACAGGGGAAAATCGATGAGCGCGGCGTCGTTGGGTGACCGTTTCCTCGCGGCGTTCGCGAAGGCGACAAGCGCAATCGCGCCCTGGCACAAATGGCCGTTCCTGATCGCCGTTCCGACGCTCGCGGGCCTTCGCGTCATCATGCGGGAGCGCAATCTCTTCGACACCGAAACCGCTCCGCCGAAGCTCACGCCACCCAAGGGCGGCGTCTCGGATCGCAGAACCGCCGACGGCTCGTTCAACAGCCTCGATCTTCCCTGGATGGGAATGGCCGGGGCGCGCTTCGGGCGCAACGTGCCGATCAAGGAAACGTTCGCGCCTACGCCCGCATCGCTTTATGAGCCGAACCCGCGCCGGATCAGCAACGAACTCCTCGCTCGCCGCGAGTTCGTGCCTGTCCCCTATCTCAACGTGCTCGTCTCCGGTTGGCTCCAGTTCATGGTGCATGACTGGCTCAGCCACGGCGAGAACCAGAAAAAAGATCCCCACGAGATCGCCGTCGAGCCGGACGACGACTGGCCACAGAAGCCGATGACCATCCTGCGCTCGACACCCGCTCCGTCCACGACGGCGGATGACGGCCGTCCTGCCGCCTACACGAACATCGTCACCCACTGGTGGGACGGATCGCAAATCTACGGCTCGGATTTGACGCGCCAGTTGCTCATCCGCAGCGATCCCGAGACGGGCAAGGCGCTCGCCGACGGCAAGATCGGCCTCACGCGCAACGGCCACCTGCCGATCGAGAAGATGAAGGACGAGACGCCTGACGCGGAAGGCGCCCGCTTCCCCGATCTCGAGCTCGCCGGCGTGAACGGCAATTGGTGGCTCGGCATTTCCGCCATGCAGACCTTGTTCGCGCGCGAGCACAACGCGGTGGTCGACCGCCTGAAGGTCGACTACCCGGCCGCCGACGGCGAGTGGCTGTTTCAGAAGGCGCGGCTCGTCGTGACCGCGCTCATCGCCAAGATCCACACGACCGAGTGGACGCCTGCGCTCATGAACTCGCCAGAAGGCCGCTTCGCCATGCGCGGAAACTGGTGGGGCGTCATGGGAGAACATTATTGGCGCGGCTACGGGCGCCTCGACGACGTCGAAGAGAATTCCGGCATTCCCGGCTCGCCCGGCGGGCAGGACGCGGCGCCCTATGCGATGACCGAGGAGTTCACCGCCTGCTACCGCATGCATCCGCTGATGCCGGACGAATTCTCGCTCCGTAGCCACGCGGACAATCGCGAGCTCAAGAAGGCCTCGCTCGCCGAAGTCGCCCACAGCGGCCCGGCGCGCATCTATCGGGAGATCAGCTTCGACGACGTGCTCTATTCGCTCGCCACGCTGAACCCCGGCGCGCTTGTCCTCCACAACTATCCCAACAGCCTGCGCAAGCTCCCGGAAAAGCCCGAGGAAGGGATTTTCATCGACCTCGCGGCCACCGACATCCTGCGCGACCGCGAGCGCGGCGTGCCGCGCTATTGCCAATTCCGCCGCCTGCTCGGCATGCCTGCGCCGAAGAGCTTCGAGGAGTTGACGACCGATCCCCAATGGCGCGACGACGTTCGCGCCATCTACAGCAACGTCGAGGATGTCGATCTTCTGGTCGGCACCTTATGCGAAGCCAAGGCCGATCCTGGAACGCCGAACGGCTTCGGCTTCTCCGACACCGTCTTCCGCATCTTCATCCTCATGGCCTCGCGCCGGCTGCGCAGCGACCGGTTCTTCACGACCGACTTCACGCCCGATGTCTACACTCCCGCCGGCTTCCAGTGGGTGGCCGACAACAGCATGCGGACTGTGTTGCAGCGCCACTGCCCTGCCCTGGCGCCCCTGTTCGCCGATGTCCGCAATGTGTTCTTTCCCTGGCGGCAGGCCGCGCGATGAACAGGCTGCGCATTCCTGCTCTCATCGACCTCGTGCGGGTCAGCGATCCGAAGCTGATCGCGGATCTCGCGGAGGATCGGCGGCTCGACCGCCAATATGTGAGCCGCGGCCCGTTGCTCAACCGCATTCTGACCGGGCGCATTCGCAAGGTCCTGAGCCTGAACGGCAAACCGCTTCCGTCGGTCGCGCCGCGCGGCGCTGAACGGCCGGCGCCGGCTCAACGCGCGCTCGAAGCGCGGCTCACCCAACTCGCCGCCGGGCTCGATGCGAGCGATCCGTCCGTACAGGCGCTGGCGCGCTATGTGCGAGGCGAGGAGCCGGCTGCTTCTGCTGGCCCGTTGGCGCAAGAGGCCATCGGCCGCCTGTTCGCGCCGGGCTTCAAGAGCGGCGCGCGAAGCTGGGCCGCCGCGCAGGTGCTCGACCAGGCGCCGCGCACCTTCAATCTTTTCCTGCTTCTCAAGTGGTGGCTGACGGGCGCGGTCGGCAGAGCCAAGACGCTGCTCGCGGAAGAGGTCGGCGGCGACCCGTCCGGCGTTCACGGAATCGGCGTCGCGATCCACAACTTCCCTCCCGCCTTCGCGCGCATGCGTGCGCTTTACGCCGACCCCAGCGCCCGAGCCCGGCTGACGCCGGAAGCGGCCGCCGCGCAATGTCTCGTCGCGCCGACGCAGGTCGTGCGCCAGCCGACGCGAGGCGGCGAGTCGCTGGCGGGCGAATTCGGCGACAGCACGCTGATCCTCCTGCAACTCGACGCCGCGAACGCCCGCGCGCCAAGCGCCGAGATGGCCTTCATGACTGGAACGTGGGCGCAGTGCCCCGCGCATGCCTGGGTTCCCGCGTTGCTGGCCGCCGTCTGGCGGGCGGCGAAGGAGTAAGGCGCATGGACAACGATTCGATCTTCACGCCGCTCAAGTTCCGCAGTCTGACAGTCAAGAACCGGATCTTCCGCTCCAACATTTCCGGCCGCTTCGACAACGAGGACGGCTCGCTCACCCAGACGCGCATCAATTGGGAATCGAAATTCGCCGCGGGCGGCGTGGGCGCGATCATCTCATCCTATGTGCCGGTCTTGATGGAGGGTCGGATCATCGCCGGCTACGCTACCGTGCACCGCGACGATTTCATTCCTCTATGGGCCAAGCTCGGCGAAGCGATCCACAGCTTCGACGCCAAGTTCATCATGCAGCTCAGTCACTCGGGCCGGCAGATGGACCTGCCCGGCGTCCACAACCAGGCGCGGCGCGCCCCAAGCTCGACCAGCAAGTCGGAGCCGCTGCATGGGTTCCTCTGCCAGGCGATGAGCAAAGCCGAGATCGACATGACGATCGAGGCGTTCGCGCGCGGCGCGTGGCGCGCCCGGGAAGCGGGCCTCGACGGCGTCGAGCTGCACTCGGCCAATGGCTACTTGTTCAGTCAGTTCATGTCATCGGGGATCAACGATCGGACCGACGAATATGGCGGCCCGCTTGAAAATCGCGCTCGCTTTCTCCTGAACGTGATCGAGGCGATCCGCGGCGCTGTCGGGCGGGATTTCCACCTGCAGGTCAAGCTCAGCGCCGTCGACCACAACAATGTCATTCCGTGGGAGAAACCGGGCAACACGCTCGCCGACACGGTGACGATCGCCAAATGGGCGGAAGCCGCCGGCGCTGACGCGATCCATGTCTCGCAAGGTTCGCTCTTCCCCCACCCGCTCAATCCGCCCGGCGATCTCTCCCTCGAGACTCTGACCACCACCTACGACGCGATGATCTCCTCGGGCGTGCACGGAATGCGAAACTACCTTCTGTTTCGCTATCCGCTGCTGAGGCCCATCTTCCACTGGCTCTGGTTTCGCATGAAGAAGGGAAAGCCCATCGAGGGGGTGAATCTCGAAGAGGCTCGAACCATCAAGAAGGCGGTCAGCATTCCGGTGATCTGCACCGGGGGGTTCCAGAGCGCTTCGTTCATCCGCGAGGCGATCGATTCCGAGGCCGTCGACGGCGTGTCGATCGCCCGATCGCTCGTCGCCAACAACGATCTCGTCAAGCAATGGGCGGCGGGCGCCGACAAGCCGGAGAAACCCTGCACCTACTGCAACCGCTGCCTGGTCAGCGCGATGAAGAATCCGATGGGCTGCTACGACGTGTCGCGCTACCCGAGCCGCGAGGCGATGATCGACGCGGTGATGTCGGTCTATCGGGTGCACGGCGAGATGGTCATCCCGAGCAATGCGGTGGTGTCGCGATGACCGACATCAACGCGCCCTTCACCGCCGTCCAGATCTCTCTGCGATCGCGCATGTGGCTCCTGAACCTCCTCTGGATCCTGGCAGTCCTGTTACTGCTCATTGGATTGGCGGCGCTCATCGTGGGCGGCGTCGCGCTCTACAGATTCAGCGGCAAGTCGACCCCGACTTATGCTGATGACGCGCAGCATTTCATGTATGGCTCGATCGGCGCCGAGCCGCACAGCGGCCTGCCCTACTGGCTCTGGAAGACCCTGCCGAGCCTCTATCCGGCCGAATTCCAAGGCCGCGGCGACTATTCCGCCTTCGGATTCCTCTACGAGAAGGACAGCGACGGGAAAGAGCGCGACTTGCCGGTCGGCATCTCGCGCCGCCAGGTGCAAGGCATTGACGTCGTCTGGTTTAATTGCGGGACATGCCATGTCGGCACGTGGCGCGAGACGCCGGATTCGCCGCCGCATGTCGTGCCGGGCATGCCGTCGAACAATCTGAACATTGGGCGCTTCATTCGCTTCGTCCTCGATCTCGCATCCGATGAGCGGCTCTCGCCCGACAACCTGATCCCGGCGATGGAGAGGCAGGGGGCGCATTTCGATTGGCTCGACAAGCTCGCCTGGCGCTACGCGGTGCTGCCGCGCGTGCGCGAGGGGCTCGTCGAGCACCAATCGCGTCTCGCCCCGCTTCTGGACAAGCAACCGGCTTGGGGGCCGGGCCGCGTCGACACGTTCAATCCCTATAAGCTCCTGCTCGAACTGCCGGCCGGCAGCCGGGTTCCCGATTCAGAGCTCGTGGGGACGGCCGACTTTCCCGCCGTCTTCGATCAGCGTCCGCGCGAGGGCATGAAACTGCACTGGGACGGCGACAACGATTCGCTCGCCGAGCGCAATCTTTCCGCCGCCGTCGGCGCCGGGGTGACGCCGGACTCGGTCGATCACGCCTCGATCGAGCGCGACGCTTCGTGGCTCATGGATCTGAAGCCGCCCGCCAGTCCCTACCGCCCCGACCCGGCTGCGGTCGAGCGCGGCAAGGCGATCTACATGCAAGCATGCGCCGCCTGCCACGGCTGGCAAAGCAACAATGGCTATGTCTTCGAGGGCGCGAAGATCGGGCAGGTCGAGGCCAACTCTAATCTCGGCGCCGATCCGAACCGGCTCGATTCCTACACGCAAAAATTCCGCGACTGGCAGATATCGGCGATGTTCCCGGGCACGCCCTACCACTTCACCCATTTCGCCAAGACGGACGGCTACGGCAATCTGCCGCTTGATGGGCTGTGGCTGCGCGCGCCCTACCTGCACAACGGATCGGTGCCGACGCTCGCCGACCTCCTCCTTCCGCCAGACAGAAGGCCGAAAGCGTTCGGGCGCGGGTCTGACGTGATCGATCCGGTCAAGGGCGGTTTCGTCGCGCCCGCCTGCACGCCGGGGGCAAGCGCGGAACTGTTCTGTTTCGACACGCGTGCGCGCGGCAACAGCGCTGAAGGCCACGCCTATGGGACCGATCTGCCGGACGGCCAGAAGCAGGATCTTCTGGCCTATTTGCTGACGTTCTGAGCGGGGGCTGCAATGACCGACGCATTGACCATCGGCTGGAGCCAGGATCAGGCCAAAACGCGCAAGGATATTTATCAGAAGACACTCGGCTTCAATATGGCCCTGCATCTCTTGATCGGGCTTTTGTGCATGTTCGCGCCCTATTTCGTGTCGGATCTGTTCGGCCTGCCGCCGCCCGTCCCCTCGGGGTGGATTCGCGGCTGGGGCGCAACCCTCATCCTCGTCACCGCGCTTTATATTCCGGGTCTCCAGGACCCGCTGAGGTCGCGCTACCCCAATATCGTCGGCGTGCTTGGACGCATCTGGATGGCGACGACCTGGTTCGTCATCGGCGGCGGCCTCGTCTGGTTCGGCCTGTTCGACCTTTTCTTCGCGATCGTGCTCGCCTGGCTCTATTATCGCTATTGCGTCGCGGAGTTGATGAGCCGGCCTTAAGGTCCTTCAGGCTCGCATACGTTCAGCGATGTCCGACGCCGCTCGGGCTGAACGTCCCGACGCCCGAAGGGACGCCAATCCCACGAACGCCATGAAAACTGCCGGGAGCCCCGGCTGCGGTCGACGCGCCGATGTGCGGAGCGCCAATGGCGCCGGGATGGAAACTGCCGATTCCTGCTCCATAGTGCTGAATGCCGACGCCGGGCAGCGCAGGCGCGCCGATGCGTGGGGCGGCTCCGATCGCGCCGGGCCGAAAGGCGCCCGCAGGGGCGCCAAAGGTATGAAGAGCGGGAGCGCCGCCGCGCAGGGCTGGGACCGGTCGAAAGCGCCCATGCATGTCGGCCGGCGGCTGCGCGGCGCCGACGCCTGCTCCCAGAGGAGGCTGGACGCCGCGATAGGCAGTGTTCGGAACGGGCGCGACGCCGACGCCGTGGCGATGATGCCCGCGCTTCAGCGGCGTCATGATCGGCCCGAGGGCCCCGACCGATCCCGGGCGGCTGTTCCACTCGTCGCCGCACGGGTAATAGCCGGGGCCGCTCCAGCCGTTGTCGTACCAGCAGCCGGCGTCAGCTTGCGCGTTTTGCACGAGCGTCTGACGTCCGAGCGAGGAAAGCGCGCCGCCGCTGCTCTCTCCGACGCTTGCCTCGGCGCCGCTGACGAAAGGCCCGAGAGCGAGCGCCAAAGCGGCAAGAATGGGCGCAGTCCTGTGAGACATGACTCGTCATCCGAATCCGGAGCTTCAGATCGATAACGCGCCGCTAAGCTCAACGGCGCCGTCCGGCCGCCGAAAGTTGGGCGCCCGATAAGGCTCGCCGCCAGCCTTGGCGAGCGTCACCGCCTCTTGTGCAGGTTCCGGAACGCCTTGGCCCAGCCGGTTTTGGCCACTTGGCGCCCGCGCGCGATGGCGAGCGCGTCGGGGTCGACGGCTTTGGTGATCACCGAACCCGAGCCAATATAGGATCCATCGCCGATCGTTACAGGGGCGACAAGCGAGGAGTTCGAGCCGACGAACGCGCCAGCGCCGATGTCGGTGCGATGCTTCGCGAAACCGTCGTAATTGCACACGATGGTTCCGGCGCCGATATTGGCTTTGGCCCCGACACGGGCGTCGCCGATATAGGTCAGGTGGTTGATCTTGGCGCCGTCTTCGATCGTCGACTGCTTGACCTCGACGAAATTTCCGATCCTGGCGTTGCCGCCGATGTCCGCCCCCGGCCTCAGCCGCGCGAACGGCCCAACGATCGCGCCGCCCGCGACTCGGGCGCTCTCGAGATGCGAAAACGAGCGGATCGTCGCGCCGTCCTCGATGATGCAGCGAGGACCGACCACGACATTGGGCTCGATCAGGACGTCGCGGCCGATCTTGGCGTCATACGACAGGAACACGGTTTCGGGGGCCGTCAAGGTCGCGCCAGCGACCATCGCGCGCCGGCGCAGCCGGTCCTGCATGGCGGCCTCGGCGGCAGCGAGCTGCGTCCGATCGTTGACGCCCATGACCTCCTTTTCGCTCGCGACCAGGGCCCGGGCGCTGAGGCCGCGCGCATTGGCGAGCTCGACGATGTCGGTGAGGTAGTATTCGTTCTGGGCGTTGTGGGGCTTGACCATGGTGAGCAGATTCATCGCTTCGGCGCCGCTGAACGCCATCGGCCCGGCGTTGCACAAGCGCAACGCGCGCTCCTCGGCGCTCGCGTCCTTCTCCTCGCGGATCGCGATCAAGCGTCCGCCGCGCTCGATCAGGCGGCCATAGCCCGCGGGATCGGGAGCCTCGAAGCCCAGCGCGACGACGTCGGCCCCTGCAGTCAGCTCCTGGCGCATCGCGGCAAGCGTCGGCGCCTCGATGAGCGGCGTGTCGGCGTACACGACCACGATGTCGTCATAGCCGCGCTCGATCTCGCCGCGCGCCGCCAGCACCGCATCGGCGGTGCCCCGCCGCTGCGCCTGGACAGCGATTTTCGCGTCTGGCGCGACTTTGAGCGCTTCGGCGGCGACGCCGTCGCCATCCGGTCCTACAACGACCGCGACGTCGCCCATCGTTCCTGCGAGGACGGCCGAGAGGACATGTCCCAGCATCGAACGGCCCGCGAGTTCATGCAGGACCTTCGGCTTCGCCGATCGCATGCGCACACCCTCGCCTGCGGCGAGCACGATGGTCAGACAGCGGCGGGCGTTGGCGCTCATGGGGTGCTTCATCTCTCTTCAAAAAGGGGCGCGCGCGAGACTTTGCCGCTCCGAATCGCTCTCAAACTTCGCTCCGAGGCGAGTATCGCCGCGGGCAGGCGCGGTTTCCAGCCACGAGCCGGTCAACACCAATGTCATTTCGACTCAGCGACAAAAAGCGGCTCGCTGCGGCGCAAAAAACGATATACAACCGAAACGCCGAGGACGGAACGCGCTAGGCTTGAGATGCGTTTGCTCCGGATCGCCGGGCCGATTTTTCATTTTGGCGGGGAAGCGACGTCGCGTCTGGGCCGCTCATCTGTGGTTTCGTTGCGGCGACGAGTGAATGACGAGTACGATGGCGGATAGGCAGCGTCGCGAGTTTTTAGGGCTGGCCGTCGGCGGCGCGCTCGCGGTTTCGGCCGCTCAACCAGGCTTGCAGCGCGCAGCCGCCGAGCCGCTCGCCCAGCCCGTTCCTTTCGGCCCGGACACGGTGCTCAAACTGGCGGTGGCGCTCGCCTCGAAGCCGTTTAAGGAGCCCGAAGGACCTGCCCTTCCGGGGGTCTTTTCCGGCCTCAATTTCGAGCAATACGCCGCCATCCGCCGGGCGCCCGGCACAGCCATCTGGAGCAACGAGAAGCTCGGCTTCTCTCTCGAGCCGTTGCACCGGGGGTTCGTCTACACGACGCCGATCGGGATCAACATTGTCGATAACGGTATGGCGCAGAAGGTCCACTATGACGCCGCCAATTTTGACTTTGGCGGATTGAAGGTTCCAGCCGCCCTGGGAGACCTCGGATTTTCCGGCTTGCGCATCCTCAGGTCCTCGGATCAGGGCTTCGAGGACATGGCGATCTTCCAGGGCGCGACTTTCTATCGCTCGCGGGCCCGCGGACAGCCGTTCGGGGTCACCGCTCGCGGCCTCTCCATTCGGACGGGCGACGATCCGGGTGAGGAATTTCCGACATTTCGGGAATTCTGGGTTGAAAAACCGAATGCAGCGGCGAACACGCTGACGATCCAGGCTCTCCTCGATTCGCCAAGCGTCGCCGGCGCCGTGCGCTTCACCCTGCGCGCGGCGGAAACGACCATCATCGACACGGAGATGACCCTGATCGCGCGGGCCGGGGTGGATAAGCTCGGATTTGGCACCATGGCGGCGTCGCATCTGTTCAGTCCCCTCGATCACCGGCGCCCCGACGATGTCCGCGCCGCGGCCTACGAGACGGCCGGACTGCAGATCTTGACGGGAAAGGACGAGTGGCTCTGGCGTCCGGTGTCCAATCGGGAGACCCTGCAGATCTCGGCTTTTTCGGACGTCAATCCGCGCGGCTTCGGCCTTCTCCAGCGCACCCGATCCTTTGACGCCTTTTTCGACGACGAGACGCATTGGGAACTGAAGCCCTCGCTGTGGATCGAGCCGATCGGCGATTGGAAGGAAGGCGATCTCCGTTTGCTTGAAATCCCGGCGGGGTCCGAGACCAACGAGAACGTCATCGCCCAATGGCGCCCGAAAATCGGCATGAACGCCGCCACGACCCAATCGATCGCCTTCCGGCAGTTCTGGTGCTGGTCGCCGCCATCCAGGCCGCCGCTCGCCTCCTGCGTCTCGTCACGCAACGGCAAGGTCGGCGACCGCCAGCGTTTCGCGGTCGAGATGGCTGGAGACATGTTCGCCGAGCACGCGAAGGCGGCGGCCGCGAAAGCGGACGTTCAAGCCTCCCCCGGCAAAATCGTTTCCGTCGTGGTTTACGCCTATAGCGAAAGGCGTTCCGTGCGCGTCGTTTTCGATCTTGACCCGGGGTCGGAAAACTATTCAGAGCTGCGCCTGACGCTCAGAGTGGACAATCAGCCGGCAAGCGAGACATGGCTCTACCGCTGGACAGCCTGACGCTCGCGCCCGCCCAAGCCAAACCGGGCGATGCAGGCTCGTCGCTTGGCGGCTCCATGCCGGGCCTCGCGCCGCTCGCCATGCCGGCGCAGTCGTTCGGACGATTTTCGCCCCGCGATCGCCGCAGGCTCGTCGCGCCGCGTCTGGCCAAGCCGCCGATCCTGACCCGCCTCGCGGTGTTCGGCGGCGCTCTCGCCCTCACCGCCTATGGCGCGGATCAGATGTTCAAGGTTGTTTCGATCGGGCCCATCACCCCGCTCGAGTGGGTGATCGTCGTCCTCTTCGTCATCACCTTCTCCTGGATCACGCTCTCGTTTGCGTCGAGCCTCGTCGGTTTCGTCTGGCTGCTCGCCCATCGGCGCCGGCCCGAGCCCCCTGCGCGCCTGCAAGATCGGACGGCGGTCGTGATGCCGATCTATAACGAGGCGCCCTCGCGCGTGTTCGGCGCCATGCAGGCCATCTTTGAGGATGTCGAGAGCACGGGCCAGGCCCACGCCTTCGACTTCTTCTTCATCTCCGACACCACCGACGCCAACGTCTGGGTCGCAGAAGAGCGGGCGTTTCTGGCGATGCGCGCGCGGCTGCCGCAGGCTCGTCTCTTCTATCGGCGACGGCGCAAGAACTGGAGCCGCAAGGCCGGCAACATCTCCGATTTCGTCACCCACTGGGGCGGTCACTATCCGCATATGGTGGTGCTCGACGCCGACAGCCTGATGACCGGGGAAGCGATCGTGGGCTTGGCGGCGGCCATGGAGGCCGACCCCGACGCCGGCATCATTCAGAGCCTGCCGCTCATCGTGAACCGAAACACGATGTTCGCCCGGCTTCAGCAGTTCGCGGCGCGGATAACCGGCCCGGTCATCGCGGCGGGCTTGAGCGCCTGGATGGGGCGTCAGGGCAATTATTGGGGCCATAACGCGATCATCCGCACGCGCGCCTTCGCCGATCATTGCGGATTGCCGGATCTGCCGGGCAAACCGCCGTTTGGCGGCCATATCCTGAGCCACGATTTCGTCGAAGCGGGACTCATGCTGCGGGCCGGATACACCGTCTATATGCTGCCCACGATCGGCGGTTCGTACGAAGAGAGCCCACCCTCGCTCATCGATCTCGCGGCGCGCGACCGGCGGTGGTGCCAGGGCAATCTTCAGCACGCGCGCATCATCGGCGCCCGGGGATTCAGACTCGCGACGCGACAGCATCTCGCCAACGGCATCATGGGCTATCTCGCTTCGCCGCTGTGGATGGCCCAATTGCTCGTCGGCATCGTGCTCGTGCTGCAGTCCCACTACATCCGGCCAGAATATTTTACGAAGGAGTTCTCGCTTTTTCCGGCCTGGCCGCGCTTCGACTACGAGCGCGCGCTGCAATTGTTCGAGCTCACGATCGGCGTCCTGCTGGCGCCCAAGTTCCTCGGCCTCGCGTACGCGCTCCTCGACCCTAAGACCCGTCGCGGCTCCGGCGGGGCGCTCGCGCTCACCGCCTCGACGATTGTCGAGATCATACTCTCGGCCGCCTTCGCCGCGATCATGATGCTGATCCAATCCGGGTCGGTGGCGCAGATCCTGTCGGGGCGCGACACGGGATGGAACCCGCAGCGGCGGGACGACGGGTCGATCCCCCTCAGAAGCATCGCGCGGCGCCATCGCGCGCATACCGCGTTGGGCGTCCTCACGCTATTCGCGGCGGCGCTGATCTCCCCCTCGCTGGTCCTCTGGATGTCGCCGACGATCACGGGCCTCATCTTCGCCATTCCGCTCTCATGGGCGAGCGGAAGTCTGGCCCTGGGCCTTGGGATGCGACGCCTCGGGCTCTTGCGCACGCCGGAAGAGACATCGCCGCCCGACGTCGTCGCGCGCGCGAATGCGCTGGCCGCGGAACTCGGCCTGACCGGGGGCGATCATGACGACGCGCTCCAGGCGATCTGGGCGGATTCTGAGCTCCGGAGCGCCCATGAGTCCTTCCTGGCCGAGGCGCAGCGTCGTCGGCGCGGCGACGTCGAGATCGAGGCGGCCGTCGCGGCGGCCAAGCTCAATGACGCACAGACGATCGAAGAAGCGCGCGCCTGGCTTAGCCCCCGGGAGCGGCTCGCGGTCCTCGGCGACCGGGCGCTGATCGCCATGCTGGCTCGCCTGCCAAGCGCATCCGCGCAGCCGGACGCGGCTTAGGCGGCGCCTGAGACGTAGCTCCCGTTGGGACCGGCGATCGGCGCGGCTGAGCCGCGATCGACACGCGCTGCCGGACGTGAGCCGAGCGCCGAGTCCCAGGGCGTTCTCCGACCCGCTTGAGAAAGGGCGAACACGCAAGATCCCGGGCGGGGAGCCCGAACGGGCGCCAATGATCTTGAACAATTACAAGACGATCCGTCCTCCTTTCCGGCCCCCGAGCCGCTTATTCGAACACATTGTGACAAGTATCTGCGCCGTCGCTGCCTTATAATTCCAGCGCACAACAGAGGAATTGTAACTCAATTGTCGAAAATGTTTCATGCCTGAAGTTTACCTCAAGTCTACCTAGTCTTGGAAACGACTACGGAACATTCCTCCGGGGGGCGAACATGAAAATCACGAGTCAATATACTTTGATGATGTGCGCGATCATGGGTCTCGCCTCGGCGACGTCGGCGACCGCAGCATCCATAAGCGTATCGCCCTGGTCGGCCCAATTTGTCGGGATTGACCTCGCCAAGGCCACGATCCTCAGCGACGCGGACAGCTCGGTCGTCAACACCAGCATCGCCTTCATCGAACGCATCGATCTGACGGCGCCGGGCATCGGCTTCGCCACCACCCCGCATTCGGGTCCGCTCGAGACCATTTCGCAGACCACCAGCCAGTTTCTCCAGTCGACCGGCGCCCAGGTCGCGATCAACGCCAACTTCTTCTCCGTCGTCGCCGCCACGCCGTCGCCGGAAGACCTGATCGGGCTCTCGGCCTCGAACGGGACGGTCGTGTCGCCCCAGAGCTTTGGCTCGGATGACGCCGCGGCGTCGCTGGTCATTTCAAAGACCAACTCGGCGGCCATCTCCCCGTCAGGCTCGAACCCGATCGATCTGACCAACGTCTTCAACGCGGTTTCCGGCAATCAGATCGTCACCAACGGAGTGGACAGCTCCGCCGTAACGCCGACTGGCGCGCCGCACGATCCGTTCGGCCTCGACCCCCGGACCGGGGTCGGTCTCTCGAAGAATGGCCGCTTTTTGTATCTGATCGCGATCGATGGGCGCCAGCCGGGGTATAGCGTCGGGACAACCACTTCGGATGAAGCCGCGCTGATGCTCGATCTCGGCGTCTTCGAAGGCCTCAATCTCGACGGGGGCGGCTCGACGGCGATGGTCCAGTCGGGCCCAGGCGGCAGCCCGGTCCTCGTCAACAGCCCGAGCGGCAGTTTTGGCGTGGTCGAGCGGCTCGATGGCAACAATCTGGGCGTGTTCGCGTCCGCATTGCCGACCCCCGAGCCCTCGACGTGGGTGATGATGCTGGCCGGGTTCGGCGGTCTGGCGCTCATGGCCGGACGGCGGGCGCTCCGCTCCTCGGCCGCCTGAGCGAAGCAAGGGTCAACGATCGTTCGAGACGACCCGCCCGCGCGCCGGGCGGCTCGACCGCGCTTCAGCCAGCTCGCCGCGGGTCGACGCGATCGAGCGCGGTGATCGAAAGGAAGCCGCCGATCCATGAGCCGATCGCGGCGAACAGCACGTAGGCCCAGTTCGACGTGTAGCTGATGACCGCGAACGCCGCGAGCAGATACCAGACGCTGCTCCATGTCGCCGCCGCGAACCGCCGGCGGGCGGCGACGGAGGCGGTGAAGAGCACGTAGACCGCATCGGTGAACGCCGTCGTCAGGACGACTCCCCCGGCGACCCATGGATCGAGGGTCGGCAGAATCATTTTTCCCCCCAAAGTTGAGGCGCTCCCTGGCGCGCACTACAGACGGCGCCGGTGCGATGCAGGCGCCGGCGCATCGGGGATCAGACCTCGAGCGACGGCGGCCCTCCGGCAAGCTCCCCGCCCGTCGGCGGCGCGCGGAATGGCTGATCGAACAGTGGAAACAAGAGAAGCCCCGCGAAAAAGCCGCCGAGATGGGCCACCCAGGCCACCGGCATGTCGGAAAAACCAAGCGTTTGAGCGCCGGCGCCGAAGATGAAATTCGTGCCGAGCCAGATCACAATGAAGATCAGCGAGCGGCGCTCGACAAAGACGTCGCGCAGACTGGCGGCCGGGATCGTTTCGATCCCCGGCCGGCCTGCGACGCCGAACGCCCCGAGCGGCGCTCCCGGCTGGAACATGAACCGGGTCGCCGCGCCCATGAGGCCTGAATCGGCCCCCGACGCGCCGACGAGCGGCGAGAAATCCATCGGCGAGATCGCCCAGTGCGCAAGCGCGCTTGCGATCGCAGTCACCGCCATGAACAGGAGAAACCCGGCCGAGCCGAAGCGGCGGGCGATCGGCGGCCCGAACGCGATGAGCCAGATCGAATTGAGCGTGACATGCGTCCATGAACCATGCAGAAACGCGTAGGTCAGCACAGTCCAGAGCTTCGCTCCGCCGTTCAGCACCTGCAATTCCCGGATCTGCCGGGCCTGCTGCAACGCTGCTGGATCGGTGTTCACCCGTTTGAGCAGATCCATGAGGCGATCGGGCCAAATGGCGATGGTCAGCCGGCCCGGAATGAACGCGTAATCCCGGATGATCCTGTCCTGGATCGCCGAGGGCGCCCAATGGAAGACGGCGTAGCCGCCGACGAGCGCGGCGATGAGGCCGAGGACTACAACGGGCGCGTTGAACATCGGTTCGCGGCGGCGCGCGATCCGGCGCGGGTGGTCTACGCTCATCCTCTCTCAGCCTTTCGGTCGCCAACTCCGACACCCCGCTTGTCGAAGCCGGGGACCGGCGCACGGGCGGGATAGCCCCCCGCGCGCGAAAACGGAGATTTAAACCGACGGCTCGGCTTTGGCGAATTTTGGTCGGCGCGAGGCCAAGAAGGTGCGCGGCGCCCCTTGCGCACCCACCGCTGCGCGATGCTAAGGAGCGACATCCAACATATTCGCGACGCCCGCCCTCGGCCGTCCGCGGCGGAGGAAGCCAAGATGACGATTCACATTCCCTCTGAACCCCTGACAGACTTCTGCGCCGAAGTCTTCGCTCGCGCCGGTTGCGGGTCTGAAGAGGCGAACCGTGTCTCCGCCTCGCTTGTCGACTCCAATCTCACCGGCCACGACAGCCACGGCGTCATCCGGGTGCCGCGCTATGTCGATTGGATCCACAGCGGCGATCTCGTTCCCAATCAGACCATCGAACGCGTCGTCGACACTCCGGTCATTGGCGTCGTCGACGGCCGCTTCGGATTCGGCCAGATCATGGCGCCGGCGGCGGTCGATGTCGGCGTCGAGAAAGCAAAGGCCGCGGGCCTGTCCGCCATCTCGCTGCGCAATTCCGGTCACGTCGGCCGGGTCGGCGAATGGGCCGAGCGCGCAGCCGCGGCGGGGTTGATTTCGATACATTTCGTCAACGCCGCGGGCTCGATCCTCGTCGCGCCGTTCGGCGGCCTCGAGCGCCGGTTGTCGACGGCGCCGTTTAGCGTCGGCGTCCCGCGCAAGAACGCCCCGCCGGTCATCCTCGATTTCGCGACTTCGCTCGTCGCTGAAGGCAAGGTCAATGTCGCAAGCCACGGCGGGAAGCCGCTGCCGCGGGAGGCTTTGGTCGGTCCGGACGGCGCTCTCTCCGGCGATCCTGCGCTGATCTACGGCCCCTTGAGCGCGGATGGCGCACGCGATCACCGCCTCGGCCAAGGCGCGATCCGCGCTTTCGGCGAGCACAAGGGCTCCGGCCTCGCGCTCCTCTGCGAACTCCTCGGCGGATCGCTCACCGGCAATGGCGCGACCGAACCGGACCGCAGATTCGCCAACGGCATGTTCTCGCTCTACCTCGACCCGAACCAGGTCGATCCTAGCCATGTCTTCGACGCCGACATGACGCGCTATCTCGCTTGGTTCCAGGAGGGGAAAACGATTCCCGGCGAAACAATCATGACGCCGGGCGAACCCGAGCGCTTGAGCCGGGCCAAGCGGGGCAAGAGCGGCGTCCCGCTGTCCGACGAAGCGTGGGCGTTGATCGTTGCGACGGCGCGGAGCGTCGGCGTGAACCGCGATCTTTCGTTCTGAGGTTTCCTGTCCGGACCGGTGAAAGTCCCGATTCCGGATCGGCTGTGCAGTTCCGGGGCGAGCGCGTCGCGACCATCAGGGCGGATTTCCAGGCCTGCCGACGTGCGCGTTTCCGTTTGGGAATGGCACGATCCCTGCCTCGTCTTACGCCAGGCTCTGTCGATGGCCCGATTGCGTCCCATTCCGGGACGCAGTCATCGGACAAGGTCGCGGAGATTGGCTCTTGAAGCTCGCTGGCACGATCGAGGTCTACGCCTACTGGAATGAATTGCGCCGGGCGCCCGAGCGCAACGACATCGACCCGGGCGCGATCCGCGGCGTGCTCGCGGACACGTTCATCCTTGATTTCGACGCCAAGCGCGGCTTTCCGTTTCGGATCGCCGGGTCACGCGCCAATGCGATTTTCCTCAAAGAGCTCAGGGGTCTTTCGTTTCTGGAACTCTGGCGCGAGAGCAATCGCGGCGAGCTCGACTCGATCCTGCACAGCGTCGCCGACGAAATGCAGCCCTTCCTCATCGGCGCCGAGGCTGGCCCGGCCGGTCTTGGGGCGGTGGACATCGAGATCATACTCCTGCCGCTTCGCCATCATGGCTTGACGCATTCGCGTGTGCTTGGCGCTCTCGCCATCCGCGCTCAGCCAGCCTGGATGGGGCTGATGGGAGCGGGACCGATCGCACTCACCTCGCTGCGCGCGCTCGAATCCTCGACGCGCGAAGCCGCCCCGGCGGAGACCGCCGTCCCGCCCCCCTTTTCCCTGCGCAAAACGCCGACGCGTCACAAGCATCTGTTCGTCTATTCGAGCGACCGGCCCGCGCCTTGACGCTACGGCATGCTCCGCGCGTAACAGCGCCTTAATCCCTTAAGGCTTAGGGTCGGCGCTCATTCGCTGAGCTGTGCGATTCCTCGAGGAGCTCACTCGTCGCGCGGCTGGCGTCCAGGTCGTCAAGGAGAACGCCGCCATGGGCGCATTGGCATGGAAACTCCCCGAGCCGACGCAAACGGAGCGGCGCGACGAGCGTGTCGAATTGCGCCTCCTCGGACGTTTCATGCGGTCCGATCGCAAGGAGTTCGACTGCGAATCGATCGACGCCTCGACACAGGACATCTCGTTTTCCGCCGAGGCTGGCGTTCAGCCCGGCGAGCGCATCGTCGCCTATCTCAATCAGATCGGACGGGTCGAGGGGCGGGTCACGCGAATCTTCCCGACCGGATTTGCGATCCAGATGAACGTGCCCGCGGTCAAGCGCGAAAAGCTCGCCCGGCAACTGGCCTGGCTCGCCAATCGGCAGGCGCTCGGGCTGCCCGAGGACCGCCGTCATGACCGCATCGCGCCGCGCGACCGTTATACGATCCTGAGACTGCCGAACGGGCGGGTATTCACCGCGACCCTGATCGATGTTTCGGTGTCGGGGGCGGCGCTCAATGTCGATTGTGAGCCGCCCATCGGCGAGCGCGTCATCGTCGGCTCAACGCCAGCCGAGGTCGTGCGCCACGTCAATTGCGGAATCGCCGTCGAGTTTCTGAGTCCCCTGCCCCACGACGAATTCGGCGAGAGCACTGTTCTCTGACGTTGCGGGGTCGGCGCCGCGGCCGTCATTCGCTGGAGTTGACCGGCTTCATCCCGACAGAGTACTGGCGCCATTTGTCGACGTAATGGGCCGCGGATTGGCGGAGCTTCGCCAGCGCCTCCATGTCGAGCGTCCGCACCGCTTTGGCGGGCGAGCCCATGATGAGAGAATGGTCGTCGAAAGCCTTGCCCTCGGTCACGAGCGCGCCAGCCCCGACCAGGCATCCGCGCCCGATCCTGGCCCCGTTGAGCACGATTGCGCCCATGCCGATGAGCGAACCGTCGCCGATCGCGCAGCCGTGCAGGATGGCGTTGTGGCCGACGGTGCACTCCTCGCCGATCAAGAGCGGCGATCCCATGTCCGTATGGAGCGTGCAGGATTCCTGGATGTTGGTGCGGGCGCCGATGGCGATCGGCTCGTTGTCGCCGCGCAGGACCGCGCCGAACCAGATGCCGACATCGAGTCCGACCGCCACATCGCCGATCACGCTGGCGTTCGGAGCGATCCAGAAAAAGCCCTCAGGCGGAAGCGTCGGCCGGCGGCCATCGAGAGCATAGATCGGCATGCGGACTATTCCTCGCCGTCGAGATCGACGTCAAGGATCGCCATCTGCAGCGTAAAACTCGATCCGGCCGGATCGTCTGCGGAGATCACGCCGAGAAATTCGGGACCGTTGTTGAGTTCGACCGAATCCGTCTTCTTGAGCCGGCCCGCGACGGTCAATTTGCTGTTTTCGAAGAGGCGTCGCAGATAATCCTGCAGCACAGGACGGCCGACGGGCACTTTCATCTCGAACGAGAACGAACGGTCGCCGTCCTCGTCGTCGACCGTGACCGTTCCGAGCCGCCGCTCGCCGAGCGAGACCTCAGCCGCCTCGGCGGATTTCGAACTCGGCGCGACTTGGATGCCTTGCGCGCCAAACGAGCGGCGCAGGAATTCACGCAGCTTCGCGATCTCGGCTTTGTCCATGGTGTCTCCCAGACTGGCGAGGAGGCTTGGCATGAAGGGACGCGGCGTTGCAAGTCGCCAGACGGGCCGCAAATCCCATTTTTCAACAGCAGCGAGGCGTTCGCTTCTCAGCCCGCACAACGCCTGGAGCGGCGAAAGCCCCGGAGCCGCCTCAGGCTTCGAACGCTTTTTCGGCGAGGATCTGATTCATGTCGCGCGCCGGCTCGGCGCAGCCCGCTTCCCCAACGATCCGCGCTGGAACGCCGGCGACGGTCTTGTTGTGCGGCACCGGATGAAGAACCACGGAACCCGAAGCGACGCGCGCGCAATAGCCGATTTCAATGTTGCCGAGAATCTTCGCGCCCGCTCCGATCAGCACGCCGTGACGGATCTTCGGATGCCTATCGCCGGTCTCCTTGCCGGTGCCGCCCAGGGTCACGCCCTGCAGGATCGAAACGTTGTCCTCGATGACCGTCGTCTCGCCGACGACGAGGCTGGTCGCGTGGTCGAGGAAGACGCCCTTGCCGATGCGCGCGGCAGGGTTGATGTCGACGCCGAACGCCGCCGACACCAGGCTCTGCAGCATCAAAGCAAAATCGCGCTTGCCGGTCTTCAAAAGCCAATGAGAGAGACGATAGGCCTGCAGCGCCTGGAAGCCCTTGAAATAGAGCAGCGGCTCCATCATCCTCAAGCACGCCGGGTCGCGGTCAGCGACCGCCATGATATCGGCGCGAAACGCTTCGCCAATCGAGGGATCACGCGCGATCGCTTCGGTGAAGGTCTGACGGATCAGCGCGGCGGGAAGGTCGCGATGATCGAGCCGCGAGGCGACGCGGTGCGAGACGGCGCCATCGAGCGTGTCGTGATTGAGGACGTTCACGGCCAAAAAAAGCGCAAGCTCGGGCTCGCGCCGGATCGCCTCTTCCGCTTCCTGCCGTATCCGCGCGAAGAGCGGGTCATTTCCCGCCAACCCAACCACGCGGGCGGTCAAACCTTGCGCCATGAGGGGACTCCCAAACTCGACTGGCTTTAAGTGAAGTCTAGCACAGCGCCCCACCGGGGCGAAATCGGCTTCTCGGCAGGCGCCGCGGGCGTATTCGTCCGAAGGGAGCTGGATTCGCGATCTCGACATGGAACACGGTCGGCCCAACATTGTTGTATGCTGCCGCCACCCGACCGGACGCTGCTGGGGTGAATGTGATGCGCCTTCTGATCGCTATCATCATTATCATTTATCTGGTTGGCGTCGGCGTCGTTCTTTCGCCGATCATTCGATCGACGTGGAATAGCGAACCCGCTTCGGTTCTGGCGGAGCGCGTTGTGCAGGCGCTGCCCGAGGCGCTCGCTTGGCCAGTCAAAGCGGCCCATGCCATCGCGGGTTCCTGAGCGCCGGCCCGAGGAGCTCAGGGCCAGCAGCGATTGACCTGAGCGCTGCGGCGGCGCCACCCGCCGACGGCCGGGGAGAGCGGCCGTCGGCGGGTGATCGCCCCGCCGCGTTCACTATCCCCTAGACGCCTGGGGTCCTGATATTGAGCTGGATGTCATAGAGGCCGGCGTTCTTCAGCGGACTCGCATCACCGAAAGCGCCATCGATTGCGCCTGTGCCCGTAGCGCCTTCAGATTCGCCTATTCCCGATAGAATTTCGTAGGTTCCCTTAAAATGACCACCGGCAGCGATCCCAGTAGAGGCGCCCTTATAGTTCGCTACGATGTTGCCTTTAGGAAAATAATAGACGCTGCGTCCGGTGGACGCGCCGGTTTCTCCAACTTTATTGTAGAAATCCTTGGTTCCGATGCTGCCGTCCGGCGAGACAGTCACCCCCATTAAATGACTTTCTCCATCTTTCTCACCGATATAGATAGTCACCAATTTGAAATTGAGATTTTTCTCGCCAGAAACTGCAGCTGCACTGCTGCCAATAAAAAAGGCGGCCGCTAAAAGCACGAGCCTCATCGCCTCCTCCTTCGGCTCTCAATTCACCACTTACATTGACAATCTCCGACATCGTTGAAAAAAAGAGGAAATAGCAGCTACCGCCGCAGACGGAGCCTTATACGGGGCGCCTAAGCTGATTGAAGCACAGTTTTTGCGGGCCAGCAAGATAATTTCTATTTGGATGTTACTATAATTATATTCCGGACAAAGTATAATCGGCCCCGCCGGCCCCGCCGAGCGAATCGCTTCGATACAGGCCTGCAGCGGCCCGGCGTTACGAGTCGATGATCGCCACGGCGCGCGTCCAGCCGGCCGAGGCCCGCTCGATTTTTGCCGGGAAGCAAGAGACCATGAAGCCAGTCGAAGGCAGCGCTTCGAGATTGTGCAATTTTTCAATATGGCAATAGCCGATGTGGCGGCCCGCCTTGTGTCCCTCCCAGATGAGCGAGGGGTCATGCGTCTCGGCGTAAAGCTTGGCGGTATGGACGAAGGGGGCGTCCCAGCTCCAGCCGTCTGTTCCCGTGACCCGGACGCCTTGCCGCAAAAGATGCAGGGTGGCTTCGGCGCCCATGCCGCACCCTGAGGCGACATAGTCGGGCCGTCCGTACTTCAAGCCGGCGCTGGTGTTGACCACGACAATGTCGAGCGGCTTCAGCACATGGCCAATACGCTCGAGCTCCGCATCGACGTCGGCCGCGGTCGCGACATAGCCATCGGGAAAGTGGCGGAAGTCGAGCTTGACCCCTTGCTGAAAGCACCATTCGAGCGGCACTTCGTCGATGGTCCAGGCGCGCTCGCCCTCGTTCATCGTGGGATGATAGTGCCAGGGCGCGTCGAGATGGGTGCCGTTGTGGGTCGAGAGGGTGACGCGTTCGACCGCCCATCCTTGCCCATCCGGCAAATCCTCCTTCTTGAGGCCGCGAAAGAACGGCAGGATTTGGGGCAGACTCTGCTGGTGATCGACGTACTCGATCGTCGGGCCAAATCCGGGCGGATCGGCAGGCACGTCATTTTGCAGCGGCGCGGAAATGTCGATCAATCGTCGAGCCATATCGAACTCCTTGTCTTGTGCCGTCGCGCGCGGCCTCGAAGCCGCTATCCGTTCCGCCGCTCGCGCCGCGCGCTGCGCAACACGCTCGCCGCCAGCGCCCCAGGCAAAGCGAGCGTCAGCAGGAGACCCACAACCCAGGACGGCGCTGCGCCGAAGAGCGTCAGCGCGCCAATGACGGCCACCGTGCAGAGAACAGCGGCCGCCAGAAGCTCGTCATCGACGAACAGGCCGACAACTTGCTTGACCATCGCGGCGATCATGCGAGCGCGGCCGATCTTGGTCTGAGAACCGCGACCAATCCCAAGGCGACGGCTAGGAACAAGGCGACGAACGCAACGATGACCGTGTCGCCGCCCGGCCACGCGACGCCAAGGCTCTCGCCCGTCCAGAACAAGCCGAAAGCCGACAACATCACCCCGACCGCAAACTTGAGCGCATTCTCGGGCACGCGCGCGAGCGGCCGATGGATCGCCGCGCCGATCGCCGCGACGGTGAGGCAGGCGCCGAGCGCCCCCGCACTCGCCAGTCCGAGAAGGCCGCGCCCCGCCCCAACGGCGATGACGATGAAAGCAACCTCGATCCCTTCCATCAGCACGGCCTTGAACGCTGTCATGCCGGCGATCCAGTCGAGCCCCTGCGCCGCGCGGCGTTCGGCTTCGGTCAGTTCGCGCGCCTCGCGCTGAAAGGCGGCTTCCTCGTCATGCAACGGGATGATTCCAATTGCGCGCAGGATCGCCTTGCGCAGCCAGCGCAGGCCGAACAGGAGCAAGAGGACGCCGACGACAAACTGCAACGCATGGATCGGAACGATCCCCAGCATCGGGCCGAGAATGGCGACAATGAGCGCGAGCGCCGCGAGCGCGGCCGCCGTTCCCATCAACGCCGGCCGCCACCCGCGCGCAAGCCCGACGGCCAGGACGACGGTCAAGGCCTCGACCGCCTCGACGAAGGAAGCAGCGAACGAAGCGCCGGCCACTGAGACAGTCGTTGTTAGGCTTGGCATCGCGGCATTGGGTGATTTCGGATCCGGCCGGCTCGATCAGCTCGTCCGCCGCGCCAGCGACAGCCATAAACCGCCGCCGATAAGAACGGTTCCCGAAAGCCGGCCGAGCAACTTCACGCGCGACGGCTTCATGAACCAGGCGCGACCCATGCCCGCCGCGATCGCCCAAACGCAATCGAACACCCCCGCGATCACCACCGAGGCGACGCACATCACGGCAAGCTGCGGCCCCGCGGGCAGCCGCGGATCGATGAACTGCGGCAGGAAAGCGGTGAAAAAGACGATCGTCTTCGGATTGGACAGCGCGACGAGCGCCCCGCGGACAAAGCGGGCGCGGCCCGTCTCCAGAAGCGCCTCGCTCGTCTCTCCCGCATGCCGCCACGCCTGGACGCCGAGCCAAATGAGGTAGGCTGCGCCCGTCCAGCGCAACGCGTTGAACAACAGGTCGGCATGAGCGTGAACCCAGTTCAGCCCCAACGCGATCGCCGTCAACAGCAGGGCGTTGCCGAGAGTCGTGCCGGCGACCGTGGTCAGCGCGGCGCGCACGCCGCGCGTGGCGCCGGTCGAGATGACAAGCGTGACGATCGGCCCAGGCACGATGATCAGGACGACCGTGATCAACAGAAAAGCCGTGAAAAGCTCGATATTCATCGTCCAGCGCTCCGCTCGCGCGAATTTAACCTCAAGGGGCCGTCCGGAACAGTCCGATCGTGAGCGCAACGCCAATAATGACGACGCCGAGCTTCAGGAGCTTTTCGTTGACGCGCTTCAGCATCATGGCGCCCACCCATCCGCCGAAGGAGCCGCCGATCGCGGTGATGACCGCCTGAGCCCAATGGACGTCTCTCGAAAAGACGAAGATCGCCACCGCTGAAGCGTTCATCACGCCGGCGAGAATGTTCTTCGCAGAGCCAGCCTTGCGGACACCCAAGCCTGTCATGGTCAGCGCAGCCATCATCAGAAGGCCGATGCCGCCGCCGAAATAGCCGCCATAGACAGCGATAAAAAACTGCATGGCGCCCACGCCGCGAGACGACAAGCGCGCTTTGCCTGGCGTCGGGGCTTTGCGAAAAAAACTACCGTAGGCGAACAGCACGGTCGCGAACAAGACCAGCCATGGCACAAGCCGAGCAAAGATTGTCGGCGGCGTGGCGAGCAGAATGAGGGCGCCAAGCGCCCCGCCGATGAGGCTGATGACGAACAAAGTTCGCATCGTGAGGCCCGGCGGAACGCCCGCGCCCGCCCGGCCCGTGAACCCGGTGACCACTTGCGCGGGAAACATGGCGACGGTCGACGTGATGTTGGCGGCGCGCGCGTCCATGCCGGTCAGCATGAGCGACGGAAGGGTGATGAACGAGCCGCCGCCGGCGAGCGCGTTCTGCACCCCCGCCCACATCGCGGCGACGAAAAGGATTGCGAGCGCTGTCATTCGAAAGACCGTATCACGCGATCTTTCCCGCCGCGCGCCCTTAGACCAACTCGCGCTGCTCAGCTGGCGGCTTGTCCCCTTACTTGGTCAGCGGACAGCCGCTTTCGGCGGCGGTCGGATAGGCGGCATCTCCGGGCACCGTCGCCAGCAGCTTGTAATAATCCCAGTCGCGTTTGCTTTCCGAGGGCTTCTTAACCTCGAAGAGATAGAGGTCGGACACCATGCGCCCGTTCGCCTGCACATGCCCGTGCGCGGTGAAGGCGTCATCGACCGGCAGCTCCTTCAGCTTCTTCGCGACCGCGTCCGAGTCCTTCGTGCCCGCCGCCTTCACGGCTTTGAGATATTGCAAAGTCGCCGAATAGACGCCCGCTTGGATCATGTTCGGCATCCGACCGGCGCGCTTGAAGAAACGCTCCCCGAATTCGCGTGTGCGGTCGTTCAGGTCCCAGTAATAGCTCTCGGTCAACACGAGGCCCTGCGCGGCTTGCAGCCCGAGCCCATGCACCTCCGACAAAGTCATCAAGAGCGCCGCGAGCCGCTGGCCGCCCGCGACGATGCCGAATTCCGCCGCCTGCTTGATCGAATTGATCGTGTCCTGACCAGCGTTGGCGAGCCCGACGACCTTCGCCTTGGAGCTTTGCGCCTGCAGCAGGAAGGACGAGAAGTCGGCCGCGTTGAGGGGATAGAGCACGTGGCCCAGCACCTTGCCCCCATCGGCCTCGATGATCGTGCTCGTGTCCTTCTCCAGCGCATGGCCGAAGGCGTAGTCCACGGTGATGAAGTACCAGCTGTCGCCGCCCGTCTTGACCAGCGCCCCGCCCGTCGAGACCGCAAGCGCGTGGGTGTCGAAGGCCCAGTGGAAGCCGTAAGGCGTGCAGCTCGCCCCGGTGATCGCCGAGGTCGCCGCGCCGACGACGATGTCGATCTTCTTCTTCTCGGCTGAGATTCCTTGCACCGCGAGCGCGACCGAGGACGTCGTGAGATCGGTGATCATGTCGACGCCCTCGGCGTCATACCAGCGCCGCGCGATATTGCCGGCGAGATCGGGCTTGTTCTGGTGATCGGCGGTCACGAGATCGATCGGCTGGCCAAGCACGCTGCCGCCGAAATCCTCGATCGCCATTTTCGCGGCCTCGATCGACCCCTTGCCGCCGTAATCGGCGTAGGTCCCGGATTGATCGTTGAGGATGCCGATCTTGACGCCCTGCGACAAGGCCGGCGCGCTCGCGAGCACAGCGCACGCCGCAACCGCGGCGGACGCCGCCAAGATCATTCTAGCGCTGCTTCTCATGCTGTCCTCCCGGTGCGTTTGGCCTCCCGGGAGCGCAAACATCGCGCCGCCTGGGCTCCACGCGTCACGTTCCGCTTCAAGAAGTCCCGCGCGTCAGACGAAGTCTAGCGCCGCTTGCTTGTGCTCGGCAATCAGACGATCAAGATCGAGCCCAAGCGGCTCTCCATCGATGACTCGCCAGTCGCCCGCGATCATCACCCGGTCCGCGCGATGCGCGCCGCAAAGGACCAGCGCTGCCAGCGGATCATGCGCGCCGGAAAAGCGCGGTTCGTCGAGCGTGAACAACGCGAGGTCAGCCTGATAGCCTTCGGCGATCCGGCCGATGTCCGAGCGCCCGAGGCAGCGCGCCGAGCCTTCCGTCGCCCAGCGCAGGACGTCGAGATGGGTCACTTTTTCGGCGCCGTAGCGCAAGCGGCCGATCATCAGCGCGTGGCGAAGCGCCTCCATCATGTTGGAGGAATCGTTGGAGGCGGAGCCGTCGACGCCGAGGCCGAGCGGTGAACCGGCGGCCTCGAGCTCGCATGTGCGGCAGATTCCGGACGCGAGCACCATGTTCGAGGCTGCGCAATGGCAGACGCCGACCCGCGCCCTGCCGAGACGCGCGATCTCGTCCGCGTTGAAATGAACGCCGTGGGCGAGCCAAACGCGGCTCGACATCCAGCCCGTCTCCTCGAGAAGATCGACTGGCCTCAGGCCATACATTTTGAGGCAGAACTGCTCTTCATCCTCGGTCTCGCAGAGATGCGTGTGGAGCTGGCAGTCGTGGCGCTCGGCGAGCTTGGCGCTTTCGCGCATCAGATCCTTCGAAATCGAGAACGGCGAGCATGGCGCGAGCGCGACGCGAATGCGCCCGCCTGGCTTCGCATCGTGAAACAGCTTCAGCACCCGCTCGCTGTCAGCGAGAATCGTCTCTTCGTCCTGCACGACGCCGTCGGGCGGCAGGCCGCCGTCCTTCCTGGACCGGTTCATCGAGCCGCGCGAGACCGTCAATCGCATGCCCAAGGCGCGCGCCCCCTCGACCTCGATGTCGACCGCGCTCTCAAGCCCCTCAGGATAGAGGTAGTGGTGGTCCGCCGCCGTGGTGCATCCGGACAGCATGAGTTCGGTCAGCGCGAGCCGGGATGCGAGGCTCAGATGCCTTGGCTTGAGCCGCGCCCAAATCGGATAGAGGGCGACGAGCCAAGGAAAGAGCGCCTTGTTGATGGCGGCGGGATGAGCGCGAGTCAACGTTTGGTAAAAGTGATGATGCGCATTGACGAGGCCGGGCAGCACAACATGGCGGGAAGCGTCGAAGGTCGCGTCAATGTGCTCCGGCGTCTCGCCTCGCCGCACGCGCTCCGCGATCTGCGTCCCTTCCACCACAACGCCGCGCTCCGCTCCCTCGGCGAAGATCGCTAGCGGGTCTTTGATCCAAACGCGCATGCGGGCCCCATCCCCGGCTGAGCAATAATGCCCTTTGCTAGCTTGTCGCGATTGCCATCCTTATCGCAAAGGTGAGGCTCGCCGCGCGAAGCCTCGGACGACAGCAAAAACGGGCCCTGCCACGTCATGCCTTTTTGGGCGCTCGGGGGGATTGGCGAGTGACATTGCTCAGCATGGATGGAATCGATCCAGTCAAGTGGGACCCCGCTCTCGATGGCTTGTCGGCGACGCCCGACAATCAGCGGGTTCTCTACGAGGACGACGCGATCCGCGTCGTTTCGGTCAGCGTCGCTCCAGGCGCGATCGAGAACCCCCGCCATCATCGCTTTCCGGCGGTGTTCCTCATCGATCGAATGGTGAAGTTGCGCGACTTCAACGGCGCGACCGGCGAGGAAATCCCTCTACCCATTCCTAAGGACGCCGAGTTCCCAATCGTCGCCAGGTTCCTGCCTCAGCCGCTGCACTATGTCGAAAACATCGACACAGCGCCGTTTCACGCGACGCGGATCGAGTTCAAGCGAGGCTTTCCGACTGGAGCCCAGGCGCCTTGCTCACATTGGCGGATCGACGCCGTTCGCGCCGACCGCGACAAAGCCTGCGGCAAGCGCGCCGTCGCCTCCCTTCTGAGCCGGAATAAAGACGGTCGCGCCGGGCTTGAGGTCCGCCGGGGTCGCAGGCCCAAAGGTGACGATCGGGACGCCGTCGGGAATCGAGATCTTCTTCTCCTTGCCGCCGCTATAGGACAAGTCGAGGGTTCGCCCGTCGACGCCTTTGACCGCGTTGGTGACAGTCGCATTGGTCATCGAGCTTTTCGGCTTAAGGTCCCAAGGATAGCTGCCTTCGCCGGTCCCCTTCATGGCAGGCGGAAAGACCAAGACCTCGATCGCTCCATCTCCGCCTGACGCAGTCGGGAGCGACGCGATGCCGACGAAATCCCCCGCCTTGATGTCCTCGACCGACGCCTTGGCGATGCCCGCAACTTTGAAGCCAGGTTTGAGCGTCACCGCGGCGTTCGCGCCTTCACGTGTCTTGACCGTCAGCGTCGAGCCGTCCAGGCCGACGATCGCGCCACGCACATGAACGGCTTCCGCCGCTTGCGCGGGAGACGCCGCCGCGATCCCGAGGACCGCCGCGACGGCGATCGCGCCGACAAACTTCTGGGGCAATTTCTCATTCATCGCTTCACCTCCGCAGTCGGTTCATCAAGATGCCCTATCATACCGTCCGACGCCATCCCGTGGTTTGCAACGGACATCCAATAATAACAATTGAAGCAATCGGTTTATTCGTCTCCGTCCGATTGATTTTGTGTTTTTCGTCGCCTGGCGCGCCTCTCGCTCGTTCTCACGCGAGACACAGCCCGCGGCTACTTGTCGGCCATGAGCTTCCAATTGGTCGGCCCTCGCGCGCTGACCACCTCGACCTGGCGATCGCGAATGATCGCCATCTTGGCGATCCCCGTCAGTCCAGAACCGGCGTCGAGGTTGAGGCGGTATCCAGCGATCTGATTGGCGTGGGAGGCGTCGCGACGGGCGTCGTTCGGCGTGTGTCCATGGATGATGAAGAAACCGCTGAAGCCCGCCGGCCCCGGACGATGATCGAGGAACGGCCGGCGCACCCAAGCCCAGTGGCGGTCCTCGTCGAGCTCGGCGAGCGGGACGTTCCAGGGAGCGGCGAGAAAGGCTTCGAGCTCGACCTGCGGGTTCACGCCTGCATGAACGAACAGAACCTGACCAGAGCGCCAGCTTGCCCGTGACGACTCGAACCATGCGGACATACGCGCAGGCAGGGACGCCCGGGCCTCGGTCAGCATATCTTCGAGATACTCGGGCTGATCCTCGGTTTTGACGAACTCAGACATCGTGCGGTCGCCGCCATTGGCGAGCCAGGTCTCGAGCGCGTCGATCGCGTCGTCCCCGGGCGTCCTGGCGTCGAGAGCGAGACGCATCATCGCCTCGTGGTTCCCCATAAGCGAGATTTCCTCGTCCGCGCCGACGCGCGCTTTCGCGCTGATCGCGAGATCGACGGCGCCCAGACTATCGGGGCCTCGATCGATGAGGTCGCCGAGAAAGATGATGATGCGTCTCTCGCGCAGCTTTGGCTCCCGCGCAGCCTCGCTCAAAAGCGCATCGAGAAGATCGCGCCGGCCGTGAACATCGCCCACGGCGAAAACCTCGTCCGTCGGGCTCACGCCCAACGGCAGAGAGAATGCTCGACGCTCGACGACTACAGACATGCGGCGACACCCGTCGCGAGTGAAATTCGCCGCTAACATTGCACGGCCGCGGCCACACGCGCTAGAATCGCGTTATGTTCCTCGAGTTCTTCGCCAACCTGCGTGAGTCGCAGGTCCCAGCGACGCCGCGCGAATATCTCGACCTCATGCGCGCGCTCGAGGGCGACCTCGCCCAGATGTCGGTCGACGAATTCTATCGCCTGGCGCGCGCGCTTCTCGTCAAGGACGAGCGAAATCTCGACAAGTTCGACGTCGTCTTCGCCGCCACCTTCAAGGGCGTTCTGTCCGTGGCCGCCGCGGTCGAGGCGAAGGAACTGCCGGAAGAGTGGCTGCGTCGCATGATCGAGCGCTACCTCAGTCCCGAGGAGCGGGCTCAGATAGAGAAGCTCGGCTTTGACAAGCTGATGGAGACGCTGCGCCAGCGCCTCGCCGAGCAAAAGGGGCGCCATCAGGGCGGCTCGAAGTGGATCGGCACTGGCGGAACATCGCCGTTTGGCGCTTATGGCAACCATCCCGAGGGCGTCCGCATCGGCCAAAAGGAAGGGCGTCGGGGCAGCGCCATCAAGGTTTGGGACCGCCGCGAGTTCAAAGACTTCGACGGCGACGAGGAGCTCGGGCCACGCAACATCAAGCTCGCGCTTCGGCGCCTGCGGCGCTTCGCCCGGGAGGGCGCGGCGGATGAAC
>Ga0153954_1000135_pt1 | contig 66147 bp, 56 predicted proteins | sample TSFL038MetaG_FD_102277 | JGI IMG/M metagenome (GOLD analysis project Ga0153954, IMG submission 102277) | Attine ant fungus gardens microbial communities from Florida, USA - TSFL038 MetaG | ecosystem: Host-associated > Fungi > Mycelium > Unclassified | place: USA: Florida, Wekiwa Springs State...
ACCTTCTCGTAAGGCCGATCCTTGCGCTCGATGTCGAGGAAGCCCGTTGCAAGGCCCATGACGTTTCCAACTCCCCTCATCCAGCCGCCGGGCGAATCATTTTTTCGACCGGCGACAACTTCGCCCGGGACGCCGCCCGCGCCCCGATCTCTCGTTAAAAAACGGTAAATTTAACGGGGTGGCTTACCATACTGCCCCATTCCCCGCGCTTCCGGTCGGCTCGAAAACGGCCGTTAGTCCGGACCCCCGGTACGCTTGCGCAGGATAGTCCCATTCCTTCTAACCTGGCGTTTTGATCAATGGAACCAGATGTCGTCCTGAGCGCAGCGAAGGACCTCATGGCATTTCAACACGCATACCGTTGGCCATCGGCATGAGATCCTTCGCTACGCTCAGGATGACAGGCACGGCCGCGCTCATTCCGCCGCCACCGCCTTCGCCTGCGAGCGTTCGCGCGCCTGCAAGAGCGCACGCTTGTAGTCCCGGGGCATGACCTTCACGAAGCACGGAAGCACCCTGCCCCAGTCCTCCAGCAGCGCGCGCGCGCGGGCGCTGCCGGTGTGCAGATGATGGCGCTCGACCAAGATGCGCAGCCGCTCGGCGTCGAAGCGCAGCACGTCGCCCATGCCGTTGTCCTCGACATCATGGGCGCGCTGGCGCGGCCGGCCCGGATCGTCGAGCGGCTCGCTCGACAGGCCACCGACCGTGTCGAGCTCAACCATGGAGGGGTTGCACAAGTCCTTGAAGCGGGCCTTCGGGTCATAGACGTAGGCCACGCCGCCTGACATGCCGGCCGCGAAGTTGCGGCCCGTATCGCCCAGCACGACCACCACGCCGCCCGTCATGTACTCGCAGCCATGATCGCCGGTGCCCTCGACGACGCAGACGGCGCCCGAGTTGCGTACGGCGAAGCGCTCGCCGGCCACGCCCTCGAAATACGCCTCGCCCGCGATGGCGCCGTAGAGCACCGTGTTGCCGACGATGATGTTCTGCAGCGGATCGCGCTTCACGCCGAGCGGCTGGCGCACGACCACGCGGCCGCCCGACAGGCCCTTGCCGACATAGTCGTTGGCATCGCCCGATAGCTCCAGCGAGACGCCATGTGCGAGGAACGCACCGAAGCTCTGACCGGCCGTGCCGGAAAGCCGCACGGAGATCGTGTCTTCAGGCAGACCGGTATGGCCGTGCTTCTTGGCAATCTCGCCGGAGAGCATCGCGCCGACCGTACGGTTGACGTTACCGACCGGCAGTTCGACCTGCACCGGCGTGCCCTTCTCGAGGGCAGGCTGGGCCGCCTCGATCAGCTGATGATCCAGCGCCTTGTCCAGGCCGTGGTCCTGGCGTTCGCTGTTCCAGACCGCCACGCCCGGCTTGGCCGGCATCTGGTGCAGGAGCTTGGAAAGGTCGACGCCACCGGCCTTCCAGTGATCGATGGCGCGGCGCGTGTCGAGCCGGTCGACCTGGCCGATCATCTCGTTCAGCGTCCGGAAGCCCAGCCGCGCCATGATCTCGCGCAGCTCCTCGGCCACGAAGAAGAAGTAGTTGATCACGTGTTCCGGTTGACCGGTGAAACGCTTGCGTAGCACGGGATCCTGCGTCGCCACGCCTACCGGGCAGGTGTTGAGGTGGCACTTGCGCATCATGATGCAGCCCGCGGCGATCAAGGGCGCGGTGGCGAAGCCGAACTCGTCGGCGCCCAGCAGCGCGCCGATGGCGACATCGCGACCGGTGCGCAGGCCGCCGTCGACCTGGACGGCGATGCGGCCGCGCAGGCCGTTCAGCACCAGGGTCTGCTGGGTCTCGGCGAGGCCGATTTCCCACGGCGAGCCCGCGTGCGTCAGCGAGGTGAGCGGCGAGGCGCCCGTGCCGCCCTCGAAACCGGAGATCGTCACATGGTCGGCGCGCGCCTTGCTCACGCCGGCCGCGACCGTGCCGACGCCGACCTCGGAGACGAGCTTCACCGAGACGCGTGCCCGGGTGTTGGCGTTCTTGAGATCGTGGATCAGCTGCGCCAGATCCTCGATTGAATAGATGTCGTGATGCGGCGGCGGCGAGATCAGGCCGACACCGGCCGTCGAACGGCGGACACGGGCGATGTTTTCGTCGACCTTGTGGCCGGGAAGCTGACCGCCCTCACCCGGCTTGGCGCCCTGCGCCATCTTGATCTGGATGTCGTCGGCGTTGACCAGGTATTCGGTCGTGACGCCGAAGCGGCCCGAGGCGACCTGCTTGATCGCCGAGCGCATGGAATCGCCATTGGGTAGCGGCTTGAAGCGGTCCGCCTCCTCGCCGCCCTCGCCGGTGTTCGACTTGCCGCCGATCCGGTTCATGGCGATGGCGAGCGTGGTGTGCGCCTCACGACTGATCGAACCGAAGCTCATCGCGCCGGTCGCGAAGCGCTTGACGATGTTGGCCGCCGGCTCGACGTCCTCGACCGGAATCGGCTTGTCGGCCCATTTGAACTCGATCAGGCCGCGGATCGTGAGGAGCCGTTCGTTCTGTTCGTTGATCGTCTGGGCGAAGGCCTTGTACTCGGCCGAATTGTTGCCACGCACGGCATGCTGCAGCCTGGAAACGCTTTCCGGCGTCCAGGCGTGATCCTCGCCGCGCAGGCGGAACGCATAGTCGCCGCCGACATCGAGCATGTTGCGATAGATCGGACTGTCACCGTAGGCGTCGCGATGACGGCGTACCGCCTCCTCGGCGATCTCCTTCCAGCCGGCGCCCTCGATGGTCGTGGCCGTGCCGGTGAAGTACTTCTCGACAAAGCCCGAATGCAGGCCGACCGCGTCGAAGATCTGCGCGCCGCAATAGGACTGGTAGGTCGAGATGCCCATCTTGGACATCACCTTCAGCAGGCCCTTGCCCACGCCCTTGATGTAGTTCTTCTGGACCTCGTAGGGCTTCTGCGACCAGCCGTTCTGGATGCGTAGCGCTTCCAGCGTTTCGAAGGCGAGATAGGGATTGACCGCCTCGGCGCCGTAGCCGGCGAGGCAGCAGAAATGATGGACCTCGCGTACCTCTCCGGACTCGACCACGAGGCCGGTCTGGGTGCGCAAGCCGCGGCGGATCAGGTGATGATGGACGGCTGCCGTCGCCAGCAACGCCGGGATCGGGATGCGATCGGCCGATACCTGGCGGTCCGACAGGATCAGGATGTTGCGATCCTGCAGCACGTGATCGGTCGCCTCGGCGCAGACGCGGTCGAGCGCCTTCTCCAGCCCCGCCGCACCTTCCGATGCGGGCCACGTGCAATCGATCGTGGCGGTGCGGAACGCGCCGTCCAGAAGCTCCTCGATCGAGCGGATATTCTCCAATTCGGCGTTCGTCAGCACCGGCTGTGAGACTTCGAGCCGCTTGTGCGTGCCGGCATGGCGGCCGAGCAGGTTCGGACGCGGGCCGATCATGGAGACCAGCGACATCACCAGCTCCTCGCGGATCGGATCGATCGGCGGGTTGGTGACCTGCGCGAAGTTCTGCTTGAAATAGTTGTAGAGCAGCTTGGGCTTCTTGGAGAGCACCGCGATCGGCGTGTCCGTTCCCATCGAGCCGATCGGATCGTCCGGCTCCTGTCCCATCGGCTCAAGGAAGAACTGAATGTCCTCTTGCGTGTAGCCGAAGGCCTGCTGGCGATCGAGCAACGTGGTCGGATCGTTCGACGGTGCGGGCAGCGGTGCGTCGGGAATCTCCGACAGCTCCTCGAGCTTGTGCTGCGTATCGCGCAGCCACTCCTCGTAGGGCTCGGCCTCGGCCAGCGTGCGCTTCAGCTCGTCATCCTCGACGATACGGCCCTGCTCGAGATCGATCAGCAGCATCTTGCCGGGCTGCAGGCGCCACTTGCGGACGATCTTCTCCTCGGGGATCGGCAGCACGCCCGATTCAGACGCCATCACGACCTTGTCGTCGGTCGTCACCAGGAAGCGCGCCGGACGGAGCCCGTTGCGGTCGAGCGTGGCGCCGATCTGGCGGCCATCGGTGAAGGCGATCGAGGCCGGACCGTCCCACGGCTCCATGAGGGCTGCATGGAACTCGTAGAAGGCCTTGCGCTTGGCATCCATCAGCGGATTGCCGGCCCACGCCTCCGGGATCAGCATCATCATTGCGTGGCTGAGCGAATAGCCACCCGCCACCAGCAGCTCGAGCGCATTGTCGACACAGGCGGTATCCGACTGACCGTGCGGGATGATCGGCCACATCTTGTCGAGGTCGGCGCCGATCAGATCGGATTCCATCATGCGACGGCGCGCATACATCCAGTTCACGTTGCCGCGCACGGTGTTGATCTCGCCGTTGTGCGCGATGAAGCGATAGGGATGCGCGAGCTTCCACGACGGGAAGGTGTTGGTCGAGAAGCGCTGGTGCACCAGGCAGAGCGCCGACTCGGTCAGCGGGTCCTGCAGATCCTTGTAGAAGCTCTCGACCTGATGGGCGAGCAGCAGGCCCTTGTAGACCACCGTGCGCGTCGAGAAGGACGGCATGTAGAGCTGGGACAGGCCGGGCAGGTTTCGCTTCTTCTCGAGCTCGACCAGCGGGTTCTGGGTCTGCTTGCGGATCGCCAGGATCTTGCGCTCGAAGGCGTCCTGGTCGGCGAGCTTGGGGCCGCGGCCGACGATCGCCATCCTGATCACCGGCATGCGCTCGATCACGCCGGTGCCGAGACCGGTCATGTCGGTCGGCACGTCGCGCCAGCCGATCAGCTTCTGCTTCTCGACCTTGATGAAGTGCTCGAGCCGCTTGACCGCGAAATCACGCGCCTTGTCGTTCTGCGGCAGGAAGCACATGGCGACGGCGTATTGGCCGGGCGGCGGCAGCTCGACCTTCGCGTCCCGCGCCCAGGCGCGCAGCAGCGCGTCGGGCGTCTGGATCATGCAGCCCGCCCCGTCGCCGACCAGCGGGTCGGCGCCCACGGCGCCGCGATGGTCGAGATTGACCAGGATGCGCAGGCCCTGATGGATGATGTCGTGGGACTTCTTGCCCTTGATGTCGGCCACGAAGCCGACACCGCACGAGTCATGCTCGTTGCGCGGGTCGTAAAGTCCCTGTTTCTCCGGCAAATCCATCGATTTTTGCGCTGCCGCGACCCTCTCGCGGCATCCCCCAGTTGCGTGTTTCAAGGGCATTATTAGCCCGCCGAATGGCCGGGGCGAAAGCGATTGTTGCGGCGCGCCCGCCCCTGTACGCTGCCTCCGAGGGCGTTGTTTTCCGGGGAGTCCGATGATCAAGCGTGGGGCGGTGCTGGTGGGGGTGCTGTCGGGTTTTTGCCTGGCCGGCTGCAACACGTCCGCAAACCAGGAACAAGCCTATGCCGGCCCCGGCTGGTATCTCGAAAAGCCCCGCGCCTGGATGGTCTATGGTCCCCGCATCTTCGGCGGGCCGTACACCTATGACGCCTGCGAGACCAAGCGCATGGCGCTGGATGCGCCAACCGCCGAGCGCATGCTCTGCATTCAGGAGTTCGCGCCGATTCCCAAATACGGCCCCTACTGATCAGCCAATCGCCATGAGGCTGGCATTGCCGCCGGCCGCCGCCGTGTTGACGCTGAGCGAGACCTCGTCGACCAGGAATTCCGCCGGATAGGGCGCCGTGTAGATCGGCACGATCGGTCCTGGCCGCGCCGCTAGCCGTTCTGCGAGGACCAGGAGTTCGTCGCGGCCGCCAGCGAACAGCACGGCCGCCAAGTGCGAATCATCCGCAGTCGAGGCGGCGCGGTTGCCTGTCGTGGCTACCAGATCGAGCTGCGCCTGTCGTTCAGCCGGATCGGCGGCGATACACAGGATGTTGCCCTTGGGCCGCAGCGCATAGCCGTTGCTCTCGCCCACCGGGCCGGTCAGTTCACCGATGAGCCTCTGGGCCGAGGTCGCCGGACGCGCCGATAGCAGCCGGCGCAGGTAGAGCGGCCCGCCGGCCTTGGGACCTGTGCCGGACAGCCCGTGCCCACCGAACGGCTGCACGCCGACGACCGCGCCGATGATCGTGCGGTTGACGTATTGATTGCCAGCGCTGCTGAGCGCCGTCGCCCGCTCGATGGTCTCGTCGATGCGACTGTGCACGCCGAAGGTAAGGCCGAAACCGGTCGCGTTGACCGACCGGATCACTTCGTCGAGCCGCTCGCGCGGACAGCGCAGCACGTGCAGGACCGGCCCGAAGACCTCGCCCGGCAGATCGGAAATCGCGCCGATCTCGATGATCGTCGGCGGCACGAACAGGCCGGCCGGCGCCGGAACCTGCGTCACCTTGTGGCCTTTGGCGCGCATGGACGCGATGTGATCGAGCAGCCGTTGCTGCGCCTCTTCCGTGATCACCGGCCCGACATCGGTCGAGAGCCGCGCGGGGTCGCCAACAGACAGCTCGACCATCGCGCCCTTCAGCATGTCGAGGACGTGATCGGCGATGTCTTCCTGCAGGCACAGCACGCGCAGCGCCGAACAGCGCTGGCCCGCCGAGTCGAAGGCCGAGGTCAGTACATCGTTCACGAGCTGCTCGGGTAATGAGGACGAATCGGCTACCAGCGCATTCTGGCCGCCCGTCTCGGCGATGAATGGCACCACCGGCCGCTTCGCCAGCTCCTTGTTGATCGAGCGCGCCGCTTCGGTCGATCCGGTGAACACGACGCCTGCAATCGCCGGATTGGCCACCAGATGTGCGCCGGTCTTGCCGTCGCCGGTCACGAGCTGCAGGACGTCGGTCGGAACGCCGGCCTCATGCAGCAGCGCCACCGCGAGGGCGGCGATCCGCGGCGTCTCCTCGGCCGGCTTGGCGATCACCGCGTTGCCCGCGGCCAGCGCGCCCGCGACCTGGCCGGTGAAGATCGAGATCGGGAAGTTCCAGGGGCTGATGCAGGCCACGACCCCCAGCGGTCGATGCGTATCGTTCGACCAATCACGTATCTGGCCGCTGTAGTAACGCAGGAAATCGACGGCCTCGCGCACCTCACCGATGGCATTGGCGAAGGTCTTGCCCGCCTCGAGCACGATCGGTCCGATCAGCTCGGGCATCCGCGATTCCATGAGATCGGCCGCACGGCGCAGGCAGGTCACGCGTTCGTGCGGCGGTACCCGCCACGGCACGGCACGGACGCAGGCGGCGTCGACGTCGTCGAGCGCCGTGTCGGCCGGCGGCTCCGACAGTTTCGCTTTCTCCAGCACAGTGGCGAGCTTCGCGAGTTGCTGCTCGTTGCTGAGATCGAGGCCCGCGGAGTTCGCCCGCTCCGATCCGAAGAGCGCGCGTGGCAAGGCGATCCCGGGATGCGGCGCGCCGTTCACCGCCCGCGCTTCCTCGACCGGATCAGCGAGCAGGCGATCGATCGGGAAATCCGCATCGGCGATCTGGTTCACGAACGACGTGTTGGCGCCGTTCTCCAGCAAGCGGCGCACCAGATAGGCGAGCAGGGTCTCATGCGTGCCGACCGGCGCATAGATGCGGCACGGCACGTCGAGTTTGTTGCGACCGACGACTTCCTCGTAGAGGCCTTCGCCCATGCCGTGCAGGCACTGGAACTCGTACTGCCCCTTCGGTGCGATGGCATGGATGGTCGCGAGCGACAAAGCGTTGTGCGTGGCGAGCTGCGGGAACACGGCATCCGTCGCGGCGAGCAGCTTGCGCGCGCAGGCGATGTAGGAGACGTCGGTGTGGATCTTGCGCGTGAAGACCGGAAAGCCCTCCAGCCCGTCGAGCTGCGCACGCTTGATCTCGCCATCCCAATAGGCGCCCTTGACCAGCCGCACCATCAGCCGATGCCCGCTGCGCCGCGCCAAGTCGATCAGCCAGTCGATCACGAAGAAGCAGCGCTTCTGATAGGCCTGCACGACGAAGCCGATACCGTTCCACCCGGCGAGCTCGGGCTCGAGGCAAAGCCGCTCGAGGAGATCGATCGAGATGTCCAGCCGGTCGGCTTCCTCGGCGTCGATGTTCAGGCCGATGTCGAACGAACGCGCCAGCATGGCGAGCGCCTTCAGCCGCGGATAGAGCTCGGCCTCGACTCTCTCGATCTGGCTGCGGCTGTAGCGGGGATGAAGCGCGGAGAGCTTCACCGAGATGCCGGGCCCGTCGTAGATGCCGCGACCGGCGGCCGATGCGCCGATGGCACGGATCGCGTTCTGGTAGTCGGCGAAGTAGCGCTCGGCCTGCGCCATGGTCACGGCCGCTTCACCCAGCATGTCGTAGGAATAGCGGAAGCCCTTGGCGACCCAGGGCCGGCCGTTGGCCAACGCCTCGTCGATCGTCTGGCCGGCCACGAACTGCTCGCCCATCAGCCGCATGGCGAGGTTCACGCCATGACGGATCAACGGCTCGCCGCCCTTGGCTACCAGCCGCGTGAGCGCCGATGTCAGGCCGCGCTCGCTGTGCGTGGCCGTGAGCTTGCCGGTCAGCAGCAGGCCCCAGGTCGCCGCATTCACGAACAGCGACGGGCTTTGGCCCAGATGCGAGTGCCAGTCGCCGCCGCCGATCTTGTCGCGGATCAGCATATCGCGCGTCTCGTCGTCGGGGATGCGCAGCAGCGCCTCGGCAAGGCACATCAGCGCTACGCCTTCCTGGCTCGACAGCGAATATTCGTGGATCAGTCCTTCGACACCGCTGCCGTGCCCCTTCCCGCGCAGACGCTTCACCAGCCGTTCGGCCAGCGCCCGCGCTTCGGCGGTCTTCGCGGGCGACAAGGTCGCCGCCTCGATCAACGGCGGCAGGCATTCGGGCTCGGGCCGCCGGTAGGCGGACGTAATGGCGTCGCGCAGCGGACTTTGGGGTCGGACGGACCGGAAAAAGGCGTGGAAGGGCGACGGCGAGGGCATGTCACGGTCCATGGGTTGAGGCTAACATATGGCGATGACTCGCTTCTTGCGCACGCTGCTGCCTCTTCTGCTGTTGATTGCCGGACCCGCCTGGGCTGACGGCCCGTGGCCGCAGAAGCCCGTGCGGATCGTCGTGCCCTTCCCCGCCGGCGGCTCCAACGACACGCTGTGCCGCATCGTCGCCGACAAGCTATCGACCGACTGGCATCAGCCGGTGATCGTCGACAACCGGCCGGGCGCCGGCGGCAATATCGGCGCGGACATCGTCTTCCACGCCGAGCCCGACGGCTACAACCTGCTGTGCAGCCCGCCCGGTCCGCTGTCGATCAACCACCATCTCTACAAATCGATCTCCTACGATTGGTCGAAGTTCGTGCCCATCACCGTGCTGGCGCTCACGCCCAACGTGATCACCGCGCGCAAGGACCTGCCGGCCAACACCGCGCAGGAGCTGATCGCCTACGCCAAGGCCAATCCCGGCAAGGTCATGTATGCCAGCCAGGGCAATGGCTCGACCTCGCACCTCTCGGCGCAGATGCTGGCGACGCAGGCCGGCATCGAAATGGTGCATGTGCCGTACAAGGGCGAAGGTCCGGCGCTGGTCGACGTCACCGCAGGCCGGGTCGATATCTTCGTCGGCAACATCGCGGCCGCGCTGCGCTTCTATAAAGCCGGTCAGGTGAAGTTCCTCGGCGTCACGGCCAAGAGCCGCAGTCCCGTCGCACCGGAGGTGCCCGACGCCGCCGAGATCGGCCTGCCCGACCTGATCTGCAGCGCGTGGTTCGCCATCGTGGCGCCGCCCGGCACGCCGGATGCGCTCATCCAGAAGATCAACGCCGACACCGCAGCGGCGCTCAAGCTGCCCGACGTGCGCACGAAGTTCCTCGACCAGGGGGCGGAACCGCAGGGTCAGTCGCCGGCCGACACCGCCGCCTTCATCAAGAGCGAGGAGGCGCGCTGGAGCGCCGTCATCAAGACCGCCAACGTGACGCTGGAGTAGACCATGGATACGTTCGCGACCGCCTGGCCCCAGGACTCCCTGTCCCGCGTTCCCTACTGGGTCTATCAGGATCCCGAGAACTACGCGCGCGAACTGCAGCGCCTGTTCGGCGGCGACACCTGGAACTTCGTCTGCCTCGAAGCCGACATCCCGAACAAGGGCGACTATCGCACCAACGTCGTCGGTGCCATGCCGGTGATCGTCGTGCGCGACGCCGATGGCTCCATCAACTGCTTCGAGAATCGCTGTGCCCATCGCGGCGCACTGATCGCCTTCGACGATGGCGGCAACGTCCAGAACCAGTTCAAGTGCATCTATCACGCCTGGAGCTACGACCTGAGAGGCAACCTGCGCGGCATCGCCTTCGAGCGCGGCATCAACGGCGTAGGCGGCATGCCGGCTGGCTTCCAGCGCGAGTCGATCGGCCCGCGCAAACTGCGCACGACGATGCTGTGCGGCCTGGTGTTCGTCTCTCTGTCCGACAAGACGCCCTCAATCGAAGAGTTCCTCGGCGAGGAGATCCTGGGCCGCATCAAGCGCGTGCTGAACCGTCCGATCAAGGTGATGGGCCGCTTCACGCAGGTGTTGCCCAACAACTGGAAGCTCTATGTCGAGAACGTGAAGGACACTTATCACGCCTCGCTGTTGCACCTTTTCTTCGGCACCTTCCGGATCACCCGCCTCACGCAGGGCGGCGGCGTGCTGGTGAGCCCCGACGGCGGCCACCATGCGAGCTACACGATCGACAAATCGGAGGATCGCCAGACTACTGCCTATCGCGACCAGGGCATCCGCACCGAGACCGACTACAAGCTCGCCGATCCCAGCCTGCTCGATACGGTCAAGGAGTTCGGCGACGACATCCAGCTGCAGATCCTCTCGGTCTTTCCGGGCTTCATCCTGCAGCAGATCCACAATTGCCTCGCCGTGCGCCAGGTCGTGCCGACCGGCGTCGGCCAGATGGAACTGAAATGGACCTATTTCGGTTTCGAGGACGACACGCCCGAGATGACGCGGCGGCGGCTGAAGCAGCAGAACCTCGTCGGCCCGGCGGGTTTCGTCTCGATGGAGGACGGCTGCGTCGGCGGCTTCGTGCAGCGCGGCATCGCCTCGGCGGGCGATCAGGAGTCCGTCGTCGAGATGGGCGGCAGCGGTGCGGAGAGCCAGGCGACGCGCGCCACCGAATCCTCGGTGCGTGGCTTCTGGAAGGCCTATCGCCATCACATGGGATACTGAGTCGATCATGGACGTTGCGCGTCTCGTCGAGCTGAACGCCGCCTATGCGCGCGCGATCGACAACGAGAAGTTCGAGGAGTGGCCGGACTTCTTCCACGATCCCTGCCTTTACAAGGTGACGACGGCGGAGAACGTCGCCAAGGGTCTCGAGGCCGGCGTCATGTACGCCGATTCGCGCGGCATGCTGCAGGACCGCGTCTCGGCGCTGCGCCAGGCCAACATCTACGAGAGCCAGCGCTACCGCCACATCGTCGGCCTGCCGGTCGTGCTGGGCGAGGCAGAGGGCGCGACAGACGTCGAGACGCCGTTCCTGATCGTGCGGGTGATGCGCGACGGCAAGATGGAGGTCTTCGCCACCGGCTGCTATCGCGACAAGGTCCGGATGGACGGCGCCAACCGTCCGCGCTTCGCCGAGCGCGTTGTCGTCTGCGACGGCGGACGCTTCGATACCCTGGTCGCCCTGCCCTTCTGACCCATGCGTATCGCCATCACCCTGGGTGATCCGAACGGCATCGGGCCGGAGATCGCGATCAAAGCCGCGCACGCCTTCGCCGATAACGACAGAATCCAGCCGGTTCTGGTCGGCGATACTTTCGTGATCGAAGACACGGCGGCCCGTCTTGGCCTGCCTGTGCCGCCGCATGTCGATACCCACGCCCTCGATCCCGCGGGCTATGCGCCTGGCCAGCTCGATCCCCGCGCCGGCAAGGCCACCGTCGCCTACGCCAGTGCGGCCGTGTCGCTCGCCAAGAACGGCTCGGTCGACGCCGTGGTCGGCTGCCCGCATTCGGAGACGGCGGTGAACCGCGCCGGCATCCCCTTCAGCGGCTATCCCGGCTTGGTCGCCGACCTAACCCAGACGCCGCGCGACCGCTCCTTCATGATGCTGGCCGCGCAGGACCTGCGCATCGCCCATGCCACCCTGCATGAGCCGGTGAGTGGCGCCCTCGCCCGCCTGACACCGCAACTCGTCGTCTCGCTGGCGTCCGCCACGCTCGTCACCGCCAAGCGGCTGGGCTTCGCGGAGCCCAAGCTTGGCGTGTTCGGAATCAACCCGCATGCCGGCGAGGATGGCTTGTTCGGCGACGACGACGAGCGGATCACCAAGCCCGCCGTCGCCGCGCTCAAGCAGGCCGGCATGACCATCGACGGCCCGGTCGGCGCCGACCTGATGCTGAGCCAGCGCAAGCACGACTTCTACCTCGCCATGTTCCACGACCAGGGTCACATCCCGATCAAGGTGATTTCGCCCCTGCGCGCCTCGGCCCTGACCATCGGCGTCCCGATCCTGTTCGCCTCGGTCGCCCATGGCTGCGCCTTCGACATCGCCGGCAAGAGCGTCGCCGACCCGACGGGTGTCGTGGAAACGCTGGAGCTTCTCGCCGGCGCAGCGTGAGGGCCGACTAGTCGACTCCGACAATAACTTTGTCGGGATCCTCCAGAGCATTCGTCCAGACGCGAACGACTGTATTCGTACCCTGCGTCGGCACTTCCAAGATCGCGTCGCCTTCGGACGTCTCAATGGCCAGTCGGCGGCTCGGTGTCTTCAGCTTTCCTTCGAAAGCAGGCCGAGTGCCTGGATCGACGTCGGTGGAATTGCCGAGAACGAATTCCGTCGGACCGTCGACATAGCCTTGGCAAGTAACGAGAAGGCCGGAGTCCGTAGCCATGACCAGCGCATCATCCACGAAGTCCGGCACATCACCGCCTTCCGGGTCAATGATCACCGCGATGGGATGAGGCATCTCGATCTTTACTGAATTTGTCATTTTAGCTCCTCTCTTTTCACTTTCTGCGCGATCAGGCCGCCTTGTCTTGCGCTGCACCTCTTACATTGCGGAAATATCAGTTGTTCTTCCCCGTCCAAATTCAATCGGTTGGGCGATTGATGATCGAAGTAAAAGTTGCCGCTTTTAGTACCCGGATTCTTTATTCCGCAGGTATGACAGCCATCCCTATATCCAGTGGTATTGTTCCGCTCACGCTCTTTTCTATTGAAGTTTCGTCGAGGCGACCGGGCGAGCATCGAATCAGTCGCGAAACGGCCGATACCAATTCCACTACCTTGCGTGCCAAGAAGTCCTGCTTTCTTCTGCTTAGCGCGTATCCGCTTTTCGACTGCTCGAGTATCGTCGGTCGATACATTCGAAGTAGAGCGATCCCTTCGTGCAGAAGTCGCGTTTGGTACTGCCGAACCTGAACGCGGTTGGCTGCTCTGCGGGGAAGCAGTGGGCTCTCTTTTCGGAGCAGGCTTGCCGCCTCCTCGCTGGATCCGGACGGGCCCCGGCCCCATGGGCAAGGCTTCGTCCAAAATGCGCAGGTGATGAGGCCTGTCCTGCTCCGGCAAAGTCGGAGCATGAATGGGCCTGTCCCCAGGAGGTCCTTTTGCTTCCTCCTCATCGTCATCCGTACTCGAAGCGAGGATGAGATTCTGATCAGTACCTCTCCGCGCATTGCGCGACAGCACGGCATCGACGGCGCGCTGCACGTCGGGCAGGAGCCTCGTCCAGAGTCCGAGAGGGGGCCGTTCAGTCTGCGGGGTGCCGTCCGTGTCTGGCTGGTCGAGCCAGTTGTTCACGGCCTGATCGAGATCGGCACCGGACTGTTCGACGTCGCGCCTGGCGTTGCCGAAGCGGATGTCGATGAAGTGCTGGTTGGTCGCTTGCTGGCTGGGGTTGTCGCCGTGCTCGGTGGCGTTCTGCGCAGTCGCCACCTGATGCGCCGCGTCTATGTCGGCGAGCGCCTGTTCGGCATCGAGCGGTGCGGCGGGATCGGGCGACGGCAGCGGAAGACCCGCTGCGTAGGTTTGCCCGGTTAAATTTTCTTGCGCGGCCGCCATCTGGTTCGCGAGGGCGGCGGCATCCGAGGGCCGGAGAGCGTCGGCGGCCTGCCGATGGAGCGCGCTCGCCGTGTTCGCGTCGTTTCGGGCCAGGGCGCCCGCGATGGCGTTGCGCCAGACCGACGACGCGGCGGCCGCGACAGTGTCATCAGGGTCGCTGTCCGTGGCGAGCGCCTGGGCGCGGCCGGCGTGCGCGGCGGCTTCGGCGTAAGTGGCGACCGATTCCGGGTCGCTGTAGTCGAGCGCCGCCTGGGTACCGAGAAGATCGATACGCTTCTGTGCCGTGGCGGCTTGATAGGCCTTGGCCTCGCGCCTTGTGTGACGCAGGACGTTGTCGCGCGTGAAGATCATGTGGCCGTCGAGCGACCGCGTGAGACGCTGGCGGATGCCCGGCGTCGGCGCGACATCCAGCATCTCCTGTCGCAGATCCTGCAGACGATCGAGAATGCCGGGCGTGGCGGTCAGGGCGTCTTCGCCCTGCTTGCCGTAGAAGGCGTCGGGATCGGTGTAGAGGAGCTGCTGCTGGCGCTCGATGAAGTTGTTGTTCAGCGCCTCGGCTTGCGTCGCGTCGGCGAGATCGGATGCGCTGAGCGCATCGATCGGATCGAAAGTGGTCGAATTGGGAAGGTTCGCTTGCATGCGCGCGAAGCTAAGCGCGCGCCTTCACAAACCCCGGTTATGATCAATGGATCCGCGAAGCTCGGCGGAAATGGCGCAAAAAAGCGCCGCGTGAGTCAGTCACTCACCGGCGCCCATCGCACCGCGCTTCCGGATCATGCGATGGCTAGATGGAGGTCTTCGCCGCCGTTGCTATGGCGACAAGACAGCGTACCGGCGGCGGACCAAAAGGCTCGCTGTCGTCGAGATCGCCGCCGCCAGCATCAGGTAGAAGGCCATGGCCATGGGATCGCCGGTCGTGTCGATCAGCCAGATCGCGACGAGGGGCGCGGTGCCACCGGCCACGGCCAAGGTGACATTGTAAGTGACAGAAGCGGCGGAGGAACGCTCGGCCGCCGGAAACATGTCGGCGACGATGACGGGGTTGACAGCGCTGTAGACGCCAACCAGCACGCAAAAAACGAGTTGGCCCAGAAATATCTCGACCGTCACACCACTATGCATCAGCAGTAGGGACGGCCAGGACAAGACCAGCAGCCCTGCGGCGGAGACGACGAGGACGGGCTTGCTGCCGACCTTGTCCGAGAGCCATCCGCCCCACAGCGTGACAGGCATCATGATGACCATGTTGATCGAATTGACCAGCAAGGAGACATGCGGCGTGACCCGGGCATAGATCTGCAGCCAGGTCACGATGTAGGAAAACATCAGATAGAAGCCGACGCCGTTGACGACCGAGAGACCGATGGCCAGGACCATCTGAACAGGATGTCGGCGGACGGCCTCGGCGAGCGGGAATCCCTCGCGCGACGGCGGCTCATCCGGGCGAATGCGGCGGCGAATAAAATAACCGGTCAGTCCGACGGCCACGCCAAGCAGGAAGGGCAGACGCCATCCCCAGGCAAAGACCTCGGCATGTGGCATCGCACCGAAGACCGCGGCACCGAGCGCCGAGCCCAAAAGGAACCCGAATATCGAGCCGACACTCGGCCAGCTGCCGGCAACTCCGCGCTGCCCGGGCGGCGCGCGTTCCATCAGGAACACGACCGAGCCGATATATTCACCGCCCACCGCGAAGCCCTGCAGAACCCGGCACAGCAGCATCAGGAGCGGCGCGACAAGGCCGACTTCCTGATAGGTCGGCAGCAAGCCAATGAGGAAGCTGGGAGCCGCCATCGCCACGACGGACCAGATCAACGAATAGGCCCGGCCGGTGCGATCCGCGACGTAGCCGAAGACAGCGGCACCCAAGGGACGCATCAGGAAGCCAACGGCAAAGGTGCCGTAGGCCGCCAGGAGCGAGGCGGTCTCGCTGTCCGCCGGAAAGAAGGCGTGGCCGATGGGGCGCACGAAGTAGCCGTAGACGGCGAAATCGTACCACTCCATCACATTGCCGACGGTGCCGGCGATGACGAGCTGGCGATAGTCCCGCCTGCCGCCGTCAATGGTCTCCGATGTCATCCCCAACTCCCCTAGCCTAACGCCGCCATGGGCTGAGCCCCCGCCACCCATGACGACGGTCGTGTAGTCGTCCGTCCGAATCCCGTAATCCTCAGGCCTGCTTGTAGGACGAAACCTCGATCAGGTTACCATCCGGATCACGGCAATACACCGACACGATGACGCCCATCGCGCCGCGCCTTTCGCCCGGCCCTTCCTCGATCTCCACGCCGCAGCTCTTGAAATGGTCGACGACCTGCTGCGGCGTCGCCTTCGTCAGGAAGCAGAGATCGTCGCTGCCCGGCGCGACCGTACGGCCGGTGAACCATTGCCTCTGCGTCGCCGTCTCCGGCCGCAGGTTGATCTTCTGGCGACCGAAGTGCATCGACGTCACCTTCGCGCCGGGCCGCGGTTCGGTGACCACGCGCTTCATGCCCAGCACGCGCTCGTACCAGGCCGCCGCGGTTTCGACGTCCTTCACGTTCATGACGAGATGATCGAGGGCTTCGACGGCGATGCTCATGGCTTTCCTCAGAGCTTGGTGACGCGGGCGTGCAGCAGCGCGGAGCGGCCGTCCTTCAGGGCGGCGAGGCAGCGCGCGACGGCGGCTTCGACGGCATCGGGGTCGCTGACCAGCTCGCCGTACGCGCCGGCTGCCTCGGCGACCTTGGCGAAATCCATGTCGGGGGCGAGCGTGGCGCCGTAGTCGGCGGCGGCCTTGGCGTCGCCGTCAGGATAGACGCGCAAGGTCGCCTCCTTCACCGCGGACCAGCCGGTGTTGTCGAGCACCACCGTCAGCACCGGCAGCTTTTGCTGCCGGCCGACGGCGAGCGTCGATTGCGGGTTGGAGAAGTAGAACGTGCCGTCGCCCACGATCTGCACGACGGTGCGGTCGGGCTGGGCGAGCTTCAAACCCAGCGCCATGCCACCGGAAAAGCCCAGGCCACCACCGGCCAGACCGACGAGCGTGCCGGCCTCGGTGCGCGGCATCTGCTGGAACACGACGGGGCCGTTGCGGATCGCCTCGTTGAGCACGATGGCCGATGGATCGAGCGCCCTGGCGATAGTTGCACAGATGTAGTGAGGGTTGATCTGGCCCGGTGTGCCGCGATGGGCAGCCGCTTTCGCGGCAGCCTCGCGCCGAGCCGCCCCTTCCTCCGCGAATTTGGCGACGCGTGCGGCCGCTCGGGTCTTGAAAGCAGCGTCGGCCTTGCTCTTCAGCACATCGAGCAGATCGGAGAGTACGTGATGACTGTCGCCTTGCAGACGCAAGTTGCCGGGGAAGGTCCACATCGGGAAGGCACGCTTCTCGGCGTCCACATCGATATGCGCCCACCAGGTCGCGGGATTCTCCGGCATGTCGCTCGGGATCCAGGGCACGTCGACATCGACCAGCAGGCCGACATCGGCCTCGGCCAACGCCTTGGCCGGCATGAAGCCGCCATGGCACGGCGAGTCGTGCGGCAGGTTGAGATAGAGCGGATTGAACTCGACGACGCGGATGCCGGCGAAGCGCGCCAGCTCGTCGAGCACCTTCACCGTCGCATGATTGCGGCCGGCATAGGCGGTGATCAGCAGCGGCCGCTCGGCCTTGAGCAGTCGGTCGGCGATCGCCTCGATAGCGGCGGCGTCGACACCGCGCGCGGCGACGGCTCCGAAGCGTTCGGCTGGATAGGAGCGCACGCTGCCTTCGCTGAAGGTTTCCGTCAGCGTCTCGCGCGGGAAGGTCATGTAGACCGGCCCCTTGGGATCGCTTTCCATCACCGTGTGGGCGCGGCGCAGCGCTTCCTTGGCGATCACGCCCGACGGCAGGTTGTATTCCCACTTGGTGTAAGGCCGCACGATGCTCGCCTGATCGAATGGCTCCTGCACGAAATGCACGTAGGTGTCGCGCGTGCCGAGAAGCTCGCCGCGCGTCGTGAACGGCGCCTTGCCGGCCATCAGCATCACCGGAATGCGCGCGCGGCAGAGATTGTGCAGCGCCATCGCCGCGTTCGCCGTGCCGGCATCGACATGCACCATCACGCCCTGCCCGCGGCCTGTCGCAATGGCGTAGCCCGCCGCCATATGGACCGCGGTGTTCTCGTGCGGACAGAGGATCGTCCTGGGGATCGGGCGGCCGGCGCGCCTGAAGCTGGCCATCGCCTCGATCAGAGGCGCGTGATCGGTGCCGAAGTTGCAGAACAGGTAATCGAAGCCGACCTCGTTCAACCCTTCGAGAAAATAATGTGCCGCCGAGTGGCGCGCCTCGTTGCTGTCCATGCGGGCCTCAGTCGAGCTTGATATTGGCCTTGGTGGCGACCGCTTTCCAGCGCGCGCCGTCACTCTCGATCAGCTTGCGGAACTCCTCCGCCGTGGTCGGTCGCGGATCGACGGAGATGGCATCGAGCGCGGCCTGAACCTCCTTCAGGCTGAGCGTGTCGGCGATGGCGTCGCCCAAAGCCTCGACGATTTCCTTGGGCGTGCCGGCGGGCGCGACAATTCCGGTCCACAGAGAGATCTCCATGTCGGGTACGCCCGCCTCGGCCATGGTCGGGATCTGCGGATAGGCCGGCGGCCGCCTGGCCGTGGTGATGCCGAGCGCGCGAAGCTTACCGCCCTTCAACGGCCCCGAGATGGGACCGGAATCCGCGAAGCCCATCAGCACCTGTCCCGAAACGAGCGCCTGCACCGCGTCGCCGCTGCCCTTGTAGGGGATATGCTGGAAGTTGGAGTTGGTGCGCTGATTGAAAAGCTCGGCGGCGAGCTGGAACGGCGCCGCGCTCGAGGCGTAGTTGGCGGCCTGCGGATGGGAGCGGCCGTAGTCGATCAGCTCGCGGAGCGACTGCACCGGCTGGTCGGCGCCAACCGCCAGAAGCAGCGGGAATTCGGCCAACAGCGAGACCGGCTCGAAGGAGTGCACCGGATCGTAGGGCAGCTTGCTGTAGACGGCCGGATTGATGGTCAGCGGACCGCTTGCCGCCACCAGCAGCGTGTAACCGTCGGGCGGCGCCTTTGCGACGATCTCGGCGGCCACGATCGACTGCGCGCCGGGCTTGTTGTCGACCACGATGGGCTGGCCTAGCCGATCCTGCAGCTTGGCTGCCACGATGCGCGCAATCAGGTCATTGCCGCCGCCCGGCGAGTAGCCGACGACCAGCCGGATCGGCCGCGTCGGATAGGTCGGCTGGGCAAGCGCCGGCGCCGCGAGAAGCGCGACGGCCAGAAGGCCAAGGAGGAAACGGACGAGGGGGAAACGAGCGGGGAGGGTCAGGGGCGTTTCTCCGGTTTTGCCCGCGATCATAGGCTATAAGCGCCCGCTATGGCGATGGACCAGCTCCCTGTCGACGAAGTGCTGCCGCGCCTGAAAGCGGCGCTGGTCGAACGCAATGCCGCCGTATTGGTGGCGCCGCCCGGCGCCGGCAAGACGACGCGCGTGCCATTGGCGCTGCTCGATGCGCCGTGGCTCGGGCGCACCAAGATCGTGATGCAGGAGCCGCGACGCCTCGCGGCCCGCGCCGCCGCGCGCCGCATGGCCGCGAGCCTTGGCGAGGCCGTGGGCGAGACAGTCGGCTATCGCGTGCGGCTCGACAGCAAGATCGGGCCGCGCACGCGAATCGAGGTCGTGACCGACGGTCTCTTTCTCCGGATGCTGCAGGACGATCCCGCCCTTGAAAACATCGGCTGCGTGATCTTCGACGAATTGCACGAGCGCGGACTCGAGACCGATCTCTCCTTCGCCCTGGTACGCGAATCGCAAACCGCGCTGCGGGAGGATCTTCGCGTCATCGCCATGTCGGCGACGCTCGATCCGGGACCGGTGTCGGAACGGCTGGGCGGCGCGCCGGTCGTCGAGTCCGCCGGCCGCATGTTTCCCGTCGACACACGCTATCTCGATCGCGACGTCACCGGACGCATCGAAGCCGCCGTCGAACCCGCCGTCCGTCGAGCACTCTCCGAAGAGGCCGGCAGCCTGCTGATCTTCCTGCCGGGTGTCGGCGAGATCCGGCGAGTCGAGGAACGGTTGCAGGGTTTAGGCGGCGCGGTCGACGTGGCGCCGCTTTACGGCGACCTCTCACCTGCCGATCAGGATCGTGCCATCGCGCCCTCGCCGCCCGGCCGACGCAAGGTTGTGCTGGCGACATCGATCGCAGAGACCAGCCTCACCATCGAAGGCGTACGGGTCGTGATCGACTCCGGCCAAATGCGCCTGCCGCGCTTCTCGCCGCGCTCGGGCATGACACGCCTGGAGACCCTGCGCGTCAGCCAGGCCTCGGCCGACCAGCGCCGCGGCCGCGCCGGCCGTCTTGAGCCCGGCGTCTGCTATCGGCTGTGGACCGAAGAAGCGCAACGCGGACTGCTGCCCTTCACGCCGCCAGAAATCCTCGATGCCGATCTAGCGCCGCTTGCCTTGGAGCTGGCTGCATGGGGTGTGGGCGATGCCGCCTCCCTGCCCTGGCTGACGCCGCCGCCCGCCTCGGCGCTCGCCACCGCACGTGCACTACTCACCGACTTGGGGGCCATCGATTCTTCGGGTGCGATCACCGCACATGGCCGCGCCATGGTGCGGCTTGGCCAGCACCCGCGGCTCGCCCATCTCGTGCTCAAGGGACGCGCGATCGGCCAAGGTCGGATCGCCGCCTTGCTGGCCGCGATCCTGAGCGAGCGCGATTTCCTGCGCCTGCCGCCAGGGCAGCGCGATGTCGACCTGCGCCATCGTGTCGATCTGGCGCTGGCCGGCAAGGCACCGCGGCCGATCCTCGAGATGGCGCGACGGCTGACTCCGCGACAGGAACAGGACAGGCCCGACACCGCCATGACCGGCGCCTTGCTGGCGCTCGCCTATCCCGACCGGATTGGCCGCCGGCGTCCTGGCGCGCCCGGCCGCTATCTGCTCTCGGGCGGCCGAGGTGCTGCGTTGCCAGAAGACGATGCGATGGCCAACGAGGAGTTCGTCGTTGTGGCCGAGACCGACGGTACTTCCCAGGACGCGCGGATTTTCCTTGCCGCAGCGATCACCGCCGGCGAGATCGAGGAACTGTACGGTGATGGCATCATCGACGAGGAGATCGTCGAATGGCGGGATATCGTGGTGGCACGGCGGCGGCGGCGCCTCGGCGCCCTGGTGCTCGAGGACAAGCCGATCGCCAAGCCCGATCCGGAGAAGGTGAAGGCGGCGATATTGCTCGGCGTGGGCCAGCGCGACCTGCCCTGGACGGACGAGCTGCGGGAATGGCGTCAGCGCATCGCGTTTCTCCGCCTTCTCGACCCGACTTGGCCCGATCTGTCGGACGATGCGTTGCGCGCTTCGCTCGACGACTGGCTGGCACCGTTCGTCGACGGCGCGGCACGGCGCATCGATTTCTCCTCGGCCATCAGAGCGCTGGTGCCTTGGGACAAGCAGCGCCAGCTCGATCCACTCGCGCCGACGCATATCGAGGTGCCGAGCGGCTCGCGCGTGCCGGTCGACTACACCAACCCGGCCGAACCCACCCTGTCCGTCCGTCTGCAGGAAATGTTCGGCCTCACCGAGACGCCGCGCATCGGTGGCGGCAAGGTCCCGGTCGTGATCCACCTGTTGTCGCCTGCCCGCCGACCGGTGCAGGTGACGCGCGACCTCGCGAGCTTCTGGAAGACCGGCTATCGCGACGTGAAGGCGGAGCTCAAGGGCCGTTATCCCAGGCACTATTGGCCGGACGATCCGTTGATCGCGGAGCCCACGGCAAGGGTTCGGCCGAGGCCACGCTGACGGGGCGTCGCTAGCTCTGCCGGCGATGCACGGCCAGCCAGACCGTCGGTGGATCGGCCTGGGTTTCCTCGACGCGATGACGGACATGCGCGGGAATCTCGACCCAGTCGCCGGGCTTCAAATCGAGGACGACATTGTCCGCCTCGAAGCGCAGCCGCGCTGCACCGGCCAGCAGCACGACGAACTCGTCGTCGGGCTGGTCGTACCAGAAGCCTTCGGGGCTGGCCTGGCCGGTCGAAACGATGCGTTCTATGCGCAAGCCGGGGCCATCGACCAGCCGGTCGAACCGTTCATCGGCTGATGGCGACGGCAGCGGCGTCAGCAGGTTGCCGTGACGCATCTTCGAGGGGCGCATTTGGACGGATTTCTTCGCGGGAAACGACACAATATGGTACGGCAGAGCCATGTCCAAATCGCTCGCCCTGCCCTTTCGCACCGCCAAGCAGCTCGCCGCCGCGGTCCGGAAGAAGAAGATCGGCTGCCTGGAATTGCTCGACCTCTATCTCGACCGGGTCGAGGCCCACAACCCCAAGCTCAATGCCATCATCGCCATGGACATCGAGGGCGCCCGCAAGCGGGCCAAGGCGGCCGACAAGGCAGTGAAGAAAGGCGGCAAGCTTGGCCCCCTGCACGGCGTGCCGATGACCTTCAAGGAGTCCTACGACGTCGCGGGCCTGCCGACGACTTGGGGCGATCCTGCCTTCAAGAACCACAGGGCAAAGAAGAACGCGCTCGCCGTGCAGCGCATGGTCGATGCCGGCGTGGTCGTGTTCGGCAAGACCAACGTGCCGCTGAACCTCGCCGACTGGCAGAGCTACAACGAGGTCTACGGCTCGACCAACAATCCGTGGGATCTCTCGCGCACGCCGGGCGGCTCGTCGGGCGGATCGGGCGCGGCGCTCGCCGCCGGCCTCACCGGGATCGAGGCGGGCAGCGATATCGGCGCCTCGATCCGCAATCCCGCGCACTATTGCGGCGTGTGGGGCCACAAGCCGACCTGGGGCGTGCTCAGCCCGCGCGGCCACGCGTTGAACGGCAACGTGGCGCAGGGTGACATCAGCGTGATCGGTCCGCTGGCGCGCGGCGCCGAGGATCTCGAGATCGCAATGGACGTCATGGCCGGCCCCGACGCCGTCGACAGCCGCGGTTGGAAGCTCAAGCTGCCGCGCGCGAAGAAAAAGAAGCTGCGCGACTTCAAGGTGGCCGTGGTCCTCGACGACAAGAATGCCGAGGTCGACCATTCGGTACAGGGCGAGATCCAGAAGCTCGCCGACTTCCTTGCGAAGAAGAAGGTCAAGGTGAGCGACAAGGCGCGGCCCGAGATCGACACGGCCGAGCAGAACGACGTCTATATCCGCATGCTGCGGGCGGCGACTTCGGCGCGCATGCCCGAGGCGGCCTGGCAGCAGGCGGTCTCGGACGCGGCTCGTCTGCCGGCCGACGACATGAGCTACTTCGCCCAGATGCAGCGCGGCAACTCGCTGTCGCATCGCACGTGGCTGCAGCTCAACGAGAAGCGTCACCGCATGCGACTCGCTTGGGATGCCTTCTTCGAGGATTACGACATCCTGCTGTGCCCGGTTGCAGTGACCACCGCCTTCCCGCACGACACCAGCGATCCGCGCCACAAGCGCACGATCGTCGTCAACAACAAGAAGGTACCGGTCGTCGACCAGATATTCTGGGCAGGATACAGCGGAGTCACCTACCTGCCTTCGACGGCGGCGCCGATCGGCCAGTCCGACGGTCTGCCCATCGGCGTGCAGATCGTCACCCGCCAATACGGCGACTACACCTCGATCCAGTTCGCCAAGCTGCTGGAGCAGGAATATCGCAGCTTCGTGCCGCCCCCCGGCTATCAGTGAGTGAGTGCAGGACCAGGAATGAACCTCAAGGACCATATTCGTTCGATCCCCGATTTTCCCAAGCCGGGCATCCTCTTCTACGACATCTCCACCCTGCTTCGGCACGCACAGGCCTGGCACACGACCATCGAGCAGATCGCCGAGCGCCTGAGGCCACACAAGCCCGACATGCTGGCGGGAATCGAATCGCGCGGCTTCCTGCTTGCAGCGCCACTTGCGCTGGCGCTCGGCACCGGCTTCGTGATGCTGCGCAAGAAGGGCAAGTTGCCCGGCATCACGGTGCGCCACACCTACGCATTGGAATACGGCACCGATACGATCGAGATCCAGGGCGACGCCGTCGAGAAGGGCAAGCGCGTGGTGCTGGTCGATGACCTGCTGGCGACCGGCGGTACCATGGCCGCGGCCGTTACATTGCTGGAACAGGTCGGTGCCGTTGTGCCGGCCGCCGCCTGCGTCATCGAGCTCACTTTCCTCGAAGGCCGCAAGCGCCTGTCGGTCCCGGTCGAGGCATTGCTGCAATACGACAGCTGACGCGGCGTGCCCGGCTTTCCCTCCGGCGTGCTACGATGCCGGCGGGAGGATGTGATGGTTTCGATTCCAGCGTGCTTTTCAGAGAGCTACGCCGAGGCGCGGACGAAGTTCTGCGCCGGCGCGGCCAATGCCGGCGGTGCGATCCGCTCGTGGTTCAATCCGCACGCCAAAGGGCCGAACGGCGAGCTCCTGTATCTCGACACGGCGCGCTTCGGTTCGGCCGATGCACCGCACATGCTGGTGATGGTCTCGAGCACGCACGGCGTCGAAGGCCATTGCGGTTCGGGCGCGCAGATTGCCTGGATGGCGACCGGCGGACCGGCGAAGCTGCCCAAGGACACTGGCGCGCTGCTGGTGCATGCAATCAATCCCTACGGCTTCGCCTGGACGCGACGGGTCAACGAGGACAACGTCGACCTCAATCGCAACTTCGTCGATCACGACAAACCCTACCCCAAGAATGAAGGCTATCTCGCCCTCGCTGACGCCATCCTGCCCAGGGAATGGAACGATGCCAGCATCGCCGAGACACTACGCACGTTCGCATCCTATACCCAGAAGCACGGCGCGTTCGGCCTGCAGAGCGCGATCAGCGCCGGTCAATACACTCATCCCAACGGCATGTTCTATGGCGGTGCCAAACCGACCTGGAGCAACCGCACGATTCGCGCCATTGCCCGCGAGGAGCTGGGCCACGCGCGCAGAGTGGCGGTGATCGACTTCCACACCGGCCTCGGCCCGTTCGGCCATGGTGAGCTGATCTGCGCCGTGCCGCCGGGCTCGCGATCGTTCGAGCGAGTGAAGGCATGGTATCCGGAGATGACGTCGCCCGAGTCGGGTACCTCGACTTCGGCGATCGTGTCGGGCGCCATGACCGACAACTTCGCGCAGGAACTGCCCGACGCTGAGGTGACCTCGATCGCCATCGAATACGGCACCTATTCGGTACCCGAGGTACTGAACGCGGTGCGGGCCGACAACTGGCTGCACCAGAATGGCGATCTTTCGTCGGATCTCGGCCGCGCGCTCAAGGCCGACATGAAGGAGCGCTTCTTCCCCGCCGGCGATAAGTGGCGCGAGATGGTGTGGACGCGCGCCGATCAGACGATCGGCTGGGCACTCAAGGGCCTCGCCGGAGGCTGAGACTCCGGTGAGCCTGGTCGAGCCCAACGAAGATCACACGCGGCACCGCCTGCAACAGGCGCTGCGCCGCGCCCCGCTGTTCGCCGATCTCGATCAGCCGAGCCTCGCCGCCGTCGAGCGCGAGCTCAGCCTGCTTCTCCTGCCGGGTGGCGCCCCGCTCTTCCATGCCGGCGAGCCGTCCGACGCCGTCTATGTCGTCGCAAGCGGCTGCCTCGGCGTGTTCCGTCATGACGACCAGGAGGCGATTGAGGGCCCGACGCTGATCGCCGAACTGACGCCCGGCAACATCGTGGGCGAGATGTCCTTGCTCTCGCACAGCCCGCGCACGCGCGACGTCGCGGCGCTGCGCGACAGCGAGGTGTGGCGGCTCTCGCGGTCGGGCTTCAACGCGCTCACCGAGCATCATCCCGAGGTGCTGCCGGCTCTGATGCGTAACGTCGCCGTTCGCAACGTCATGGGAGCGACGCGGCGTCAACGCCAGCCACGCACCTTCGCGATCCTGCCGTCCGGCCCCCATGTGCCGTCGGCGCGCTTCGCCGTGCTGCTGGCGGCAGCGCTCGGCCGGATCGGCGATCGCGTGCAGATGCTGGGGGGCGATTCGTTCAGGGAAGAGCCCGAATGGTTCGCGCGCTGCGAGATGGAAAACGCCTTCGTCCTCTATCGCGCCGACGTCACCCTCACGCCCTGGACGGAGCTCTGCCTGCGCCAGGCAGACTGCCTGGTCGTCGTACGCAACGGCGACGAGACCCATCCTACGAAGCTGCCCTTCGAAGTCGAGACGGCGCAGCGCGGCGCGGTTTTCCATCGTCGACGCGAACTGGTGTTGCTGCACGAAGGCCACGATCCCGGCTCCGGGACGACCGCGCCCCTGCTGGCGGGCGGGCTCTACGGCCAGCATCACCATGTGCGACTCGACCTGCCGTCCGATTTCGACCGGCTGGCGCGGCTGATCACAGGACACGCGGTCGGCCTCGTGATGGCAGGCGGCGGCGCACGCTCGTTCGGCCATGTCGGCGTGATCAAGGCATTGCGCAGCGCGGGCGTGCCGATCGATCAGGTGGGCGGCACCAGCATGGGCGCGATCGTCGCCGCCGCTGTCGCGTCGCGCTGGACCGACGAGGAGATGATCGAACGTTTCCGAAGGTCCTTCGTCACCGACAATCCGCTACGCGACTACACCCTGCCCTTCGTCTCGCTGTTCGGTGGCCAGCAGGTGTCGCGCCTGCTGCGCATGGCGTTCGGCGAGAAGGACATCGAGGACCTGATCCTGCCGTTCTACTGCGTGACGGCCAATCTCACGACTGCAAGTGCCGACGTCCATCGCGTCGGCCGCCTGTGGCGCTGGCTGCGCGCCTCGGTGTCGTTGCCGGGCGTGCTGCCGCCCTTCAACGATGCGGGCCAGGTCCATGTCGATGGCGGCGTGATCGACAACTTCCCGGTGCGCGTCATGCGCAAGCTCGGCCGCGGCGTCACGATCGGCATCGACATCGACACGGGCGGCGCCTTGTCCGCCGGCGAAGGCGTGGAAGGCTCGTGGTCGGCCTGGGAATTCCTCCGTCGCCTCACCTGGAAGCGGAAGGAAACGCTGCCCATTCCCTCGATCGTGCGCATCCTGCTGCGCTCCGCCCTCGTCTCGGCAGCCGCGCGCACCATGGAGGACCGGATGGCCGCCGACCTGCTGATCACGCCGCCGCTCACCAAATACGACCTGCTCGACTGGACGAGCTTCGATGCGGCCGTCGAGATCGGTTACCGGACCGGCATGGAAGTCCTGGAAAAGGCGCGCACCCTGCCTGTCGGTGCACGCGTATTCGTAAGCTAGGCGAGAAACTTCAGGCTGTTGATCACCTTGTCCACGGTCTTGCGCGGCCCGTGGACACCGATACCGACGAGATCGAGCGCATCGACCGGCGCGGCGGCGAAGGCGGCGCGGTTGTCGACATCGTTGCTCGTCGTGAACATCGCCTCGATATAGACGGCCGGCACCAGCTCGCGGCTGAGTGCACGGGCATGGGTGCGGCGCAGCTCCTCGAGCGTGCCGCCGTAGACGAACACGGGCTCGCGCACCAACGGACTGTGGGCGCGGTTCGAGGCATCGCGGTAGGGCTCGCCCATCATCACTGGATTGCTGCCCACCAGCCCGCCCGTCAGAAAGGCCGCGACATTGGCCATCTGCCAGGGCGCGAGATCGCGCCGCAGCACCAGGGCCGTCTTGGTGTCGTAGATCATCGTCCCCATATCGGGCATGTTGGCCCCGACGGTCTTGAACGTTTGTGCATGTGCGCCTCCGACCAGATCCGATTTGAACCGACCCGCGCCGGCCTGCAACGTCTGCAGGCCCGATTTGGCGGCCATGCCTATGACCTGCATCGGCATGAGACCTATGCCGTCGGCCTGACCCTCTGGGGCGCGCAGTCCTTCAACTATCGCGGCGCGCTCCGGACCAGCGCCGCCGGCCAGGTCATGGTGATCCACCCCGATGAGGCGCATGACGGCCACGCCACCGTCGATGCAGGCTTCGCCTATCGCATGCTCTATGTCGATCCCGCCGCCGTGAGCGCCGCGTTGGATGGCCAGCCGCCGCCCTTCGTGCGCGAGGTGGTCGCCGACGACGCGGCCCTCGCCGCGCTGCTGCGCCAAGCCTTCGCGCATTTCCCGCGGACACTGGAACCGATCGCCGTCGACGCGATCGTCGAGCGCCTCGCCTTGCTCCTCACGCGGCGCGGCGACCGCCCGTCGAAGCCGCTCGGGGCCGGGACGGCCCGCCGTGCCGCCGAACAGGCGCGCGATTTCCTGGTGGCCGAGGCTCCGCGCATCGTCGCCTCCGAGGAGCTCGAGCGCGTGAGCGGTCTCGACCGCTTCGCCTTGAGTCGGCACTTCCGCGCCGCCTTCGGCACCTCGCCGCATCGTTTCCAGGTCGGCCAGCGGCTGCTGCGCGCACAGGCGATGATCGCGAACGGCCTGTCGCTCTCCGAGACGGCGGTCGCGACCGGCTTTGCCGACCAGAGCCATCTCACCCGTCACTTCGCCGCCCGCTTCGGCGTGACGCCCGGCCGCTGGGCCAGCCTATCGCGCGGTGCCTAGTCGAGACGGTAGCGGCCTTCGGCATCGAGCGGCACCGACGACCACCAGCCGCTGCGCGTACCGGCGAGCGTGTTGACCGCGATCGAGCGCAGGATGGGCAGCCGGCATCCATGGATCATGACGGTATCGCGCAGCCAGCCGAGCGGTGTCAGCCTGGACTGGAAGAACGGCGTCAGCAGATGGCTGGCCTGACGATAAAACCGCACCGTCGCGCTGCGGCGCTCGGCGAAACGGGCGATGGCATCGGCCACGGAACGTCTCCCTTCAATGGTGCGAGCGAGCGCCCAGGCATCGACCAGGCCGAGATTGGCGCCCTGCCCGAGCTGCGGGCTGGTGCCGTGAGCGGCGTCGCCGATAAACAAGATCGGGCCGTCGTTCCAATTCGGCAGCGCCACGTTGCGATAGGTCGCGCGCGCGAAGTCGTTGGCTGCCACCGCGTCGGCAACGATGCCTGCGGCCTCCGGCCACAAAGCCGATGCCCGACGATGCATGTTTGCCAGATCGAGCGGCACCTCGGGCGCGAGGTCGACGGTCGGCTCGCTCCAGTAGAGCGTGAGTTCGCCATTGCCGACCGGCAGCAGTCCCATCATCGCCCGTGTGCCGTCGACACGCTGGCGCAGCAGACCGACGTCGAGACCGGCGCTGTCCTTGACCGTCGTCCAGATGCAGCCCCAGGGATAGATCTTCTGGTAGGCCTGCGGCATCAGCCGGCGGCGGATCGCCGAATGCGCGCCGTCGGCGATCACCGCGAGGTCGAACGGCCCGTGCCGCGCCAATGTCTTGTCGACCACGACCGCACGGCCATGCTCGCGCACGACGTCGATGATCTCCATGCCCGTCACAACCGTCGCGGGCGATCGCATCAAGCGGCCATGGAGCAGGTCAAACAGCACGCCGCGACGGATGCCAACCCCGTGCGCCTGCGGATGAAGGTCGGCGTAGGAAAGATCGAGGACGGGCCGGCCCTTGACCGTCCTGGCCTCGAGACCGCTCACCTTGGCGCCCCCGGTGATCGCTCCGTCCCGCAGGCCGAGCCTGTCGAGCACGGCAAGGCCGGTGGGCTGCAGCAAAAGCCCCGCACCTAACGGGTGGAGCTCTGCAAAACGTTCGAAGACGATGACGCGATGGCCGACGTCAGCGAGAAAGGTCGCGGCCGCCTGGCCGGCAACGCCACAGCCGACGACCGCTATCTCCAAAGGGTCAGAGCCCGCCGTTCACGACCAGGCATTGGCCCGACACGTAGTCGCTGTCGGGGCTGCAGAAGAGGTAGACGGAGCCCGCCGCCTCTTCCGGCAGGCCGCCGCGGCCGAGGGGAATCATCTGGTTCATGGCGGCGATGCGGCCGCCTTGGACGCCGATCTTGACCTTGCGGCCCTGGACCTCGATCTCGCCCGACTCGCCCTGGGTAAGCGGCTTGGTGAGGCGGGTCTGGATATAGCCGAAGGCGACGGCGTTCACGGTGACGTCGTAGCGGCCGAACTCCTTGGCCAGCGTTTTGGTCAGGCCGACGATGCCCGCCTTGCCCGCCGAGTAGTTCGACTGGCCGGCATTGCCGTTGACGCCCGAGGTCGAGGAGATGTTCACGACTTTGCGCACGATGCGCTTGCCCTCGGCCCGCTCCTTCTCGACGGCCTGCCGGAAATGCTGCTGGAAGGCACGCAGAACGCGGAACGGCGCGGTCAAGTGAACGTCGAGGATGGCGTACCACTGCTCGTCGCTCATCTTCTGGATGACGGAGTCCCAAGTGTAGCCGGCGTTGTTCACCACGACATGGCAGTCGCCGAACGAGTCGACTGCGGTCTTGACGATGCGGTCGCCGAAGTCAGGCTTGGCGACGTCGCCGTTGCACATGACGGCCTTGCCGCCCATTTTCTCGATCTCGGCCACGGTCTCCTTGGCCGGTGCGTCGTCGATGTCGTTGATCACGACCTTGGCGCCGTCGCGCACCAGGCGCAGCGCGATCTCCTTGCCAATGCCGCGGCCCGAACCGGTGACGATCGCCACCTTGCCATCCATCTGACCCATCTTGCTCCTCCTAGTTCAACGCAACGGTGGCATCGCCCTGCAGCGTGTCCTGACCGTTCTGGTTGGTGCATTTGACCTCGAGGTCGACAAGCTTCTCGCCGCCTACCTCGCGCTTGCCGGTGACCTTGCCGCTCACCGTGATGACATCGCCCACCCAGGTGATCGACGTAAAGCGCGTGCCGAGCTTGCGCACCTGGGCTTGCGGCACGAACGACGTCACGAGGCGGCCGAGGAACGCCATCGACAGCATGCCGTGGGCGAACACGTCCTTGAAACCAAACTTCTTGGCGAAGTCGATGTCGACATGGATCGGATTGTGGTCGCCCGAGCCGCCACAATAGAGCGCGAGCTGGTGCCGGCTGATCGGCGGCAGGACGATCGGCTTGATCACATCGCCCACCTTCACGTCGGCGAACTTGGGAGCAGTTACGGTTGCCATTGGTGTCCTCCCCTACTTCTTGGCCGCGTCGGGATTGCGCACGACGGTGATGCCCTTGGCCTTGGCCACGGCCTTGCCGGACTGGTCCTTGAGCTCCGTTTCGGAGACCACGAACCAGAGCGCGCCGCCCTTCTTGTCGTAGATATCGACCACTTTCTGCTGGCAGGTGATCTTGTCGCCGACATGCACCGGCGCAAGATATTCGTAGTGCTGCTCGCCGTGCAGGATCAGGCCGATATCGACGTTGAGCAGGCGCAGCAGGCCGCCCTTGTCGGGATCGTCATTTGTGACGGCGGTGAGATAGGTCGGCGGTGCCGGAATCGCACGGTAGCCGGCGGCCTTGGCCGCGGCCTCGTCGACATAGATCGGGTTGTCCTCGCCGATAGCCTTGCAGAACAGGCGGATCTTGCCTGCCTCGACCGTCGTGGTGAACGCGCTGAACTTGTGACCGATGAGCTTCTTGTCGAGCTGCATGCTGCCTCCTCCCTCACATGAAAAACCCTCCCTCCGGTTTCCCGGAGAGAGGGTTGTTCGGTCGTCGAATTACTCGTAGCGGCCGACGATGGCGACGCTCGAGACGTTCTCGCGCGGCGCGCCGCCGAGATTGTGCGTCATGCCGATCTTCGGGTCCTTGAGCTGGCGCGCGCCGGCCCGTCCCTGGAACTGCAGATACATCTCGTAGAGCATGCGCAGGCCCGAGGCGCCGATCGGGTGACCGAAGCACTTGAGGCCGCCGTCGATCTGGCAGGGTATCTTGCCGTCGGCATCGTAGAAGCCGTCAAGCACGTCCTTCCAGCCCTGGCCGGGCTGGCTGATGTGAAGGTCTTCCATGGTGACCAGCTCGGTCACCGAGAAGCAATCGTGCACTTCGAACATCGAGACTTCCTTGCGCGGATCCTTGATGCCGGCCTCTTCATAGGCCTTCTTCGAAGCAATGCGCGTGGTGTGGAAGTAGCTGCCGTCCCACGAATTGTGGCCCGACTCCGAGCCGTTCGAGACGGAGAGCTGCAACGCCTTCACCGAGACGATATTCTGCTTGCCCATCGCCTTGGCGATCTCGGGCGTGGTGACGATGGCCGCGGCCGCGCCGTCGGACACGCCGCAGCAGTCGAACAGGCCGAGCGGCGAAGCAATCATCGGGGCATTCAGGATGGTCTCCATCTCGACCGCCTTCTGCAGATGCGCCTTGGGATTCTTGGCACCGTTCTGGTGGCTCTTCCACGAAACGTGGCCGATCGCCTTCTTGAGGTCCTCGCCCGAAACGCCGTGCGCGGTCATGTAAGCCGTGGCGAGCTGGGCGAAGTTGCCCGGCGCCGTGCCGTTGGCACTCCACAGCGCCTGCAGCGGGCCGCCGCGACCACCCGGCAGGCCGCCGTAACCGGTGTCCTTCAGCTTCTCGACGCCCAGCGCGATGGCGATGTCGGCCGCGCCCGAGGCGACGGCGTAGCAGGCGCCACGGAAGGCCTCGGTGCCCGAGGCGCACATGTTCTCGACATGCGTCACCGGAATGTTGGGCAGGCGCAGCGTGGTCGACATCGGGATGCCCGACTTGCCGACATGCACCTCGTCGATCGCGGTCGAGAACCAGGCCGCGTTGAGCTGGTTGGGATCGATGCCGGCGTCGGCGATCGCTTCCTTGTACGCTTCGAGCATCAGCTCCTCGGCGCCGCTGTCCCAGCGTTCGCCGAACTTCGAGCAGCCCATACCGAGAATTGCGACCTTGTCCTTGATACCCCGTGCCATGTTGGACTCCTTGGGTAAAGAGAGTGGAATTCTACGCTTTGTCCCGATGGAAGGCGATCAGACCGGTGCCGCCTTCCAGAAATAGCGCTTGAAGCCGCCGCGCATCGTGTCGTTGTCGCGGATGCGGAAGGTCATGCGCATCTTGGCGCCGACCTTCACCTGTTCCTTGTCGCTGTCGGTGAAGTCGGCCATGAAGCGGCCGCCCTCGGGGAAAGTGATCATGCCGTAGTAGGCCGGCGGATCGGGCGAGTAGGTGAGCGAGTCCGCCGTGAACGACATCACGTTCGCCTCGAGCCCGGCCATGCGATACGGCTCCTGGCTGTCAATCGCGTGACAGTTGGGATTGACGCAGACCTGGCTGCGCGGGAACTGCACGGTGCCGCACACCTTGCACTTGCCGCCGACCAGTCCGTAGATCATGTCTCGCTTGCGCCACAGGACCGAGAGCGCGGTCTTCTTGTCGAACTCGGCGCGCATGCCCTTGTCGATCGGCAGCATCTCGTTGAAGGCAAGGAACTTCATGTAGTTCTTCTCTTCCTTGCGCCGCGCCATCCAGCCGGACACGCCCTTGCGCTTGGGCAGCTTGGCATTCTCGGCCGTGACCTCGAACACCAGCACATCGGCGCCCTGGCCGAAGGCGACGACCATGATCTTGTCGCCTTCCTTGGCCGTCTCGAGCGCATCGACCAGCATGACCAACGCGTGCGCGGCACCCGTGTCGCCGAGCGAGGCGCCGAGCAGATCGCGTACCGCGCCCTCGACAATGCCGCAGGCCTTGGCCATCTGCTTCGGGACTGCCGGCATCAGGCTCGGCATGATGAAGTGGGTGATGTCGCTGCCTTTCAGCTTGCAGGCAGCGAGCGCCGCCTTGATCGCCGGCGGCACGATCTTCGAATAGCCCTCGTCCCGGATCCAGCGCTCTTCCCAACCGTAATCGAAGTCGGTCTCGTCGCCACGGAAGTGGTCGACGAAGTCCATCGACACCGAGTGATGGCCGACCAACTTGGCGATCACGTTCTCCGTGCCGCAGAGCAGCGCCGCGGCAGCGTCGCCGTAGTTGAGTTCGTTGGCCGACGCGACGCGCGCCATGCGCTTGTCGGCGGCGGCGACCAACGCGGGACCACCGCCCTTGGCCGAGTTGAGACCGGCGACCAGCGCCTGCGTGCCCGCCTTCAGCGAACCACCGACATCGGCCGCCGACAGGTTCTGCTCGATCGACAGCGCCGTGCCGATCACGCCGGCATTCTGGCGATCCTTGAAGGGATGCGTGGTCGAGGCGAAGTAGATGTTGCGGACGTCCTCGGGCTTGTGGCTCGTCAGGCAATCGCGCGACGCCTCAACGGCCATGGTGATCGAGTCCTCGTCCCAGTTGGCCATCGAGCGTTCGCCCTTGGCGAGACCGCGCAGGCCGGCGGCGAACCACTTGTTGGCATCGTACACCGCCTGACGGGTGAGGCGCAGGCGCGGCACGTAAGCCCCGTAAGCGACGATCCCGACCATCTATTCCCTCCACTAGTGGCGGCGTCTTCGACGCCTCATAAACGCTTGTTCACCGAGTCCTACCCCGCCGGTTCGGGCAGGGCAAACGGAACTACCGTCCGGCCTGCGGAACAGGCTGGGGCGGCATCTCCCGTATGAGATTCTTGTACCCGGCGCCTTCCGGAAGCCGCAGGAAGCGCTTGCCGTCGCGCTCCTCGACCCAGGGCTGCACGGTGACGATGGTGCGCTCGCTCGCCTGGCTCAGCGCGCCGGTGACGGTCCCGCCTTCGGCCAGCAATTCGAGGTTCTTGGTCGTGGCATGCACGAGCGTGCGCTTGCCGGCCTTGGCCTCGTCAATCGCATCCTGAGCGCCGATCCATACAGAGTCGACCGACTCCGAACCATCATGCAAGGCAACCTGATCCTCCGGTGCCTCGGCGAGGAAGAACCAGGTGTCGAAGCGCTTGGGCGCGAAGGTCGGCGTGATCCAATGTGCGTAGGGCGTCATGAGATCGGTCGCGAGTTCGAGATCCTCGCCTTCGACGAAGTCGACCATGGTCGCTTCGTTCTTCACGAGTTTGGCGCGCCACTTCTGCTCGAGTGCCTTGAGATCGGCCGCGGCGACCAGCGCGCGCTGGCCGCGCTGACGAGCGAGCAGGATGCCACACTCCTCGAACGCCTCGCGCACGCCGGCGACCCGGAACTTGAGCTCCTCGGAAGAGATCTTGTCCGCGCCACCGCAGCGCGCCCGGAGTTGCGGATCGCCGTCGGCATCCTCGAGCTTGCCGCCGGGAAAGACCAGCGCGCCGGAGAAAGCGTCAATCGCGTGATGGCGCACCACCATGAAGACTTCGAGAAGCGAATCGGCATCGCCCGGCTTGGAGGGACGCACCAGGAGCACGGTTGTGGCCGGACGCGGCGCCGGCGGTTCTTTTCTGGGGCTATCGTTCATTTGGCCATTGTTTCACAGGGCTCGGACCTGTTCCAATGCTCCCCATATCCTGCGAATGGTCCATTCCGCAGAGAGGGGGCGACTATGACAATGAGCAACAACCTTCCACCGGCTGTGGCCGAGCACATGCGGGCCCTCCACGCCAAATGGGGTTGGGTCGTGGGCTTCGGCGTGATCGCCCTATTGGCGGGAATCGTGGCGTTGGGCAGCGATGTCGTTCTGGCGACCGCTACGGCGGTAGTCATCATCGGTGTGATGATGCTGGTGGTGGGCGTGGTCGAGATCATCGCCGCCTTCGGCGTACGCACCTGGGGCCGGTTCTTCTTCTGGCTGATCCTGGGCGCGCTCTATGTCTTTGCCGGTCTGATCTGCCTGCAGAACCCGTTCGAAGCCGCGGCCTTCCTCACTCTCGCGCTCGGCATCTCACTGATCATCGGCGGCCTGTTGCGCGTCTTCCTCGCCACGCAGATGAAGCATGGCACTCCCTGGGGCTGGGTCGTCTTCTCCGGCATTCTGAGCTTTCTGCTCGGCCTGATGATCGTGGCGCACTGGCCGGCCTCGAGCGCCTTCGTGTTGGGCATCTTCCTCGGCATCGACCTGATCTTCATCGGCATGGCTTGGATCAGGATGGGCCTGGCCTTGAAGCGCGCGACGACAACCTAAGATATTGGGCCGTACATACATCTGTCTCCCCGGGGCCTGGATGGGCGCCTGGTCCTGGCAATTCGTGCTGGAGAAACTGCGCGCGGCGGGCCACGACGCGCGTGCCCTGCCCTTTCGCGGCGTGGGCGAGCGCGCTGCCGAACTGGCGCCCGATCTCGACAACGACGTCTTCCTCGCCGACACGATCGCGACCCTGGAGGAAGAAGGGCTGCGCGACATCGTGCTGGTGGGACACAGCTTCGGCAGCCTGATCGCCACCCTCGTCACCGACCGAGTACCCGAGCGTATCGGCCATCTCGTGATCATCGACGGTGGCATCGCTCAGGGTGGTCAATCGATCTTCGGCCGCATCCCGCCCGGAATCGTCGCCAAGCGGCGCAAGCTCGTGAAGATCATGAACGGTACCGAGGTGCTGCCCTTCGCGCCGGTCGGCAGCCTGATCATCGACGATCCGCGGCTCGCCGAATGGACGCACCGCCAGCTCACGCCGCATCCGCTCGCCTGCTACACCAAGCCGATCACCTTGCACCACCCGGCGGGCAACGGCCGCCCGATGACCTATATCGCCTGCACCAAGCCGCGCTATCCCGTCTCCGCCGGCATGCACGAAAAGGTGCAAACCATGCCGCACATTCGTTATCGGCCCATCGAGGCCGGCCACAACTGCATCATCTCCGCACCCGACCTGGTGGCACGCGAGTTGTTGGAGGTTCCGTGAGCGAACAGTTGATGATCCTCGTGGCCGGACCCTATCGCGGCGGCACCAACGACGCCGCGGTCAAGATCCAGGCGAATGTCGATGCCATGGAAGAGATGTCGCTGAAGGTGTTCCGGCGCGGCCACTTGCCGGTGATGGGCGAATGGTTCGCCCTGCCGCTGCTGAAGCAGGCGGGCTCGAAGAAGATCAGCGACGCCGTCTTCGACGAGATCTTCCACCCCGTGGCGCGCGAGCTGATCGGCAAGTGCGATGCGGTCCTGCGTATTGGCGGTGCTTCGTCCGGCGCCGACGACATGGTCGCCACCGGCCAACGGCTCGGAAAGCAGATCTTTCGCGCGCTCGAGGAGATCCCCGAGCGGCGTCGCTAGAATGGCTCCTTGAAGGGGCGCAGGTCGATCTCGTGCGTCCAGGCGCTGCGCTGCTGGGTATGCAGGTGCCAGTAGTTGTCGACGATCGCGTCGACCTTGAGGAGGCCGTTGTCGCCGACCTGCTCCAGACGGTTGGGCATGCGAGTAAGAAGGCGATCGCCTTCGATGCCGCCGTCGATGATGACGTGCGCCACATGGATACCCTGGGGACCGAATTCGCGCGCCATCGACTGGACCAGCAGCCGCAGGCCGCCCTTGGTGGCGTTGAAGGCCGCGAATTTCGGCCTCCCGCGCAACGAGCCCGAGGCGCCGGTGAAGATCACCGTACCGCGGCCGAGCGGCGCCAGGCGGCGCATCGCCTCGCGGCCGAACAGGAAGCCGGCGAAGCAGCCGACCCGCCAGGAGTCCTCGAAATGCTTGGCCGTCATCTCGCGGAAATCGACGGCGGCGTTGTTGCCCATATTGAAGACGAAAAGGTCGGCCGGCGAACCGTCGACATCGTCGGCCATGGCCTTGTCGAACAGGCGGATGACCTCGTCCTCTTTCGTGCCGTCGACTGTCACGGCCGTAGCAGAACCGCCTTCCTTGCGGATGGTCGCGACCACCTTGTCGATCTTCTCCGCCGTGCGGCCGCCGACCAGCACGTGATGGCCTTCCTTGGCGAAGCGGCGGCTCGCCGCGCCGCCGATGCCGCGCTCGGCGCCGACGCCCAGGATGAGGGCTTTGGGTTTCTTGGCCATGACAGATCCTCGCTGGCAGTGAGTGTCGTTCCAGAACTTGCAGCGATGCCCTTCGCTTCGCTACGGTCCGGCCGCATGAAATTACCTCCGTACCCCATGATCGATCTCGATCCCGGCGCACCGCTCGACATCCACCGCGCGACCGTGCTGCCGGAATGGATCGACTGGAACGGCCACATGAACGTCGGCTACTACGTGGTCGCCTTCGACAAGGCGACGGACACGCTGTGCAATCAGTTCGGTGTTGGCTGGGAGTACACGCGCGAGAAGATCGGCATGACCTTCGTGCTGGAAGCGCACGTCACCTATGATCGCGAGGTCAAGGAAGGCGATCCGCTGCGCATCACCACGCAGATCCTCGATCACGATGCCAAGCGCATCCACTACATCCACGAGATGCATCACGCGACCGAGGGCTACCTCGCTGCGACCAATGAGCTGATGCTGATGAACATCGACTACGCCACCCGCAGATCAGCGCCCTGGCCAGACTGGGCAATGACCCGCATCGAGAGGGCGGCGGCGGCGCACGCCAAGTTACCGCGTCCCCATCAAGCTGGCCGCATCATCGGCATCAAGCGCAAGTAATAAAGAGCGAGCGTATATGAGCGTTACCCTGACGTACGAAATGCCGGAGCTCGTCACCCGCGCGCCCCTCGACATCCATCGCTCGACCGTGCTGCCCGAATGGGTCGACTGGAACGGCCACATGAACGTCGCGTTCTACGTGGCAGCCTTCGACCAGGCCTCGGGCACGTTCATGCGCAACATGGGGCTCGGACGGAACTACGTGAACAACAAGCTCGGCATGACCTTCGTGCTCGAGACTCACGTCACCTATGATCGCGAGATGAAGGGCGGAGCGCCGATGCGCTTCACCACCCAGCTTCTCGATCGCGACGCCAAGCGCGTACACATGTTCCACGAGATGTATCACTCTGAAGAGGGCTATCTCGCGGCGACCAACGAGACGATCGTGATGAACATCGACTACACCACCCGCCGCTCCGCCCCTTGGCCGGCTCAGGCCGCCGAGCGGTTGGAGGCGATCTGGGCGACACACAAGGAACTGGCCAAGCCTGCCAAGTCCGGCCGGATGATGGGGCTCAAGAAGAAGTAGCGAGCTTCTTCAGCGCCTCGCCGGCCACACGATAGGGCAGCCAGTTGCGGATCCATTTGAAGCCGACCTTCTCGTAGAAGCCGCGTGCCGGGTTCCAGTCCAGCACATTGAGGTCGATGCGCTTGTAGCCCTTGATCTCGCATTCCTGGGCCAGCGCCTGCATCAAGGCGCGGGCCACGCCGCCGCGGCGTTCGGACGGGATCACCCAGATATCCTCGATGAAGATGCCGCGCGCGGCCGTCCAGACCGAGTAGTTGAAGGTGTAGAGCGCGAAGCCGACCGGCTTGCCGTCGCGCTCGGCGATCAAGGCGGCGAATTGCGGATGCGCACCGAAGCCGTCGCGCGCGAGGCTTTGCGGCGTCGAGGTGACGGCGCGCGGCTCGTCCTCGTAGGTCGCGAGGTCGATCGAGAAGCGATGCAGCAGATCGACATCGTCCACCGTCGCGGCACGTACCGTGAGGCCAGCCCCCAATTTCCCCTCCTCGATTGCCCTATCTGCGTTGCTTGTCAGACGCCGAGATAGCCGCCATCCACCGGCAGGATCGCACCGGTTACGTAGCTCGCTGCGTCGGAGCACAGGAACACGACCGGCCCGACAAGCTCCTCCGGCTCGCCCCAGCGCTTCATCGGGATGTGGGCCATGAAAGATTCGAGCCGCTTCGGATCCGATCGGGTGACCTCGGTCATGGCAGTGTTGATCAAGCCGGGCGCCAGCGCATTGACGCGCACGCCATCGGGCGCGAGCTCGGACGCCAGCACCCGCGTGAACTGGGCAAGCGCGCCCTTGGATACCGGGTAAGCGCCGGTGCCCGGACCTGCGACGTACGAATTGATGGACGCGATGTTCACGATAGCGCCCTTGGTGTGCTTGAGCTGGTCAAGGAAGGCCATGGTGACGTTGAACGGCCCCTGCACGTTCACCGCCATGGTCGCGTTCCAGCGATCGCGGCCGTCGGGCGTGGCGAGACCGCCGCGCAGGAAGATTCCCGCATTGTTCACCAGGATGCGAATCGGCCCGACCAGAAGCGCCACGTCGGCGGCGAGCTTGACGCAGCTCTCGGAGTCGGTGACGTCGAGCATGAAGCCGCGTGCCTTGCCGCCGTCCTTGACGATGGAGTCGGCAATGACGCTCGCATTGTCCTTGTCGATATCGGTGACGATCACCTCGGCGCCAGCCTTGGCCAGTCCACGCGCGATGGCCGCGCCATTGCCCCGCCCCGCCCCGGTGACCAGCGCCAGCCGTCCCGCCAGCGCCCCGGTCATACCGCCGCTGCCTCGCCCTCGAGCGCGGTCCAGACTTCGTGGTCGCGCTCGACGGTCCAGATACGCGGATGATCCAGCCCCTTGGCCTCGTCCCAGGCTCGCGACACGTTGAAGGGCAGACAGGCGTCGAAGACATCCCACTTGCCATAGCGCGGCTCGAGATCGGCCCGCGCCTTGTCATAGGCTTGCTTCAGGGTCTCGCCTGCCTCGACGCTCGCCGCGACGATTCCATAGAGCTCGCGCCCATAGGCCTCGGTCGCGGCGATGGCGCGGCCGATCTCCTCCTCGCCAACCAGCGGATCGCCGCGGCTCGGCAGCAGCGCTTCGGGCCGGAATTCCCGCAGCTTCTGAAGCGTCGCGGGCCAATCCTTGAAATGCGCGTCGCCGGCGTAGGGCGTCGCCTCGTTGACGACCAGACCGCCGCTGATGAGCGTGCGCTCCTCCGGCAGCCAGGCGATGGCGTCGCCCTTGGTGGCGCCACGACCGGGCTGGATCAGCTCGACCTGCAGCTTGCCGAGCCACAGGATCATGCGGTTGTCGAAGGTGATGGTGGGCCAGGTGAGACCGGGAATGGTCTCGGCATTCCGGAACAGGCGCGGCAGGCGGGGCGGCGTCGATTTCAGCTCCTGTGCCCCGCGCTCGACGATCATCTCACGCGTCGCCTCGCTCGAGATCACCTGCGCGCCCTCATACGCCGAGGCGCCGAGCGTGCGCACGCCGTGATAGCCCGACAGCACGACGTAGCGGATCGGTTTGTCGGTGACGCTGCGAATCTTCTCGATCACGCCCTGCGCCATCTTCGGTGTCGGCTGGGTGTCGACCACCATCACCGCATCGTCGCCCATGATCACGCCGGTGTTGGGGTCGCCGTCGGCCGTGAAGGCGTACACATGCTCGGAAAGGCGGCTGAAGGTGGCGGTCTTTTCCGCCGTGTCCGCCTGGGCAGCGAAGGACTTGGCCATGGTCGGGCTCAGTCGGTCCCGTACTTATGGTACGAGGCTCTGTCGCCCGAGCGCACCGTGACCTCGAAAGCGTCGCTGTCGCGCTCCATGCGCAGCTTCACCGGTGTGCCGGCCGGCCCGCTCGCCCAGAGCTTGCGATAGAAGTCCGCCACGTCCTCGAGCACATCACCGTTCAGCGCCTGCAGGATGTCGCCGCGCTTGAGCCCCGCGCGGTCGGCCGGGCCGCCGTCGGAGATGCCGCCGACTACGAGCTGGCCCATATGCTCGACCGTGTAGAGGCCGAGCCATGGGCGCGGCGGCGTGGAGAGGCGGCCATGCTCGACCAGCTCGGTGAAGATCGGCTTCAGCCGGTTGATCGGCACATACATGTTGCCCGGAAATGCCGCCGCACCGGGTCCAAGCGCTTCCTGCACGAGCAGCGAACCGACGCCCAGCAGGGTCCCGTCCATGCCGACCAGCGCGGAGCCGCCCCACAGGGGATAGGCCGGCACGGTGAAGATGGCGTTGTCGAGCAGATATTCCCAGTAGCCTGCAAATTCGCGGCGACCGGCGACCTTGACCTTGAGCGTCGCCTTCTCGCCGCCCACGCCCGCGACATAGGCCTCGCTGCGCAGCATCAAGCCGTCGGAATCACCGAACAGCATCGGCCGGATCGGAGGCGGCTCGTCCATGCGCACCAGCCCGAAGCCGCTTTCATAGTCGTAGCCCACCAGATGCGCGGCGTGCTGGTCGCCCTCACCGTCAGTGATCGTGACGGTGTCGGCTTCCATGATCAGGTAACCGATCGTGACCACCAGGCCCTCGTCGTCGATGACGATGCCGTGGCCTTCGCGCTCGGCACCCAAGGTCTGGGCCGAGCGGCGGTTTTCCGGAATGGTCGTATGCACGCCGACGACCGCCGGCAGCACCTCGACGACCTCCGACGGCAGGTTGCTCTCGCCGCCCGGCCGGCGCACCTCGACGCCGCCTTCGCTGCTGCCGTGCCACCGTTCGGAACCGTTTCCGGAACCGTTCGCCGAGCCGTTCAACCCTCGGGCCATAAGCAACTCCTCCACGGCCATATTCGGCGTGTCCGCTGGGGAAAGATAGGCGTCTGCGCTCGCGATTGCTATATGACGCTGATGGCGCCCCCCGCCGATCCGTTCGAAATCACCGATGAGCCCGTGCCCAGCCCCGATCCCGGGACGCCACGGCGCGCTGTCGTGTCCACCGCCTACCTGGATGGGCTGAACGAGGAGCAACGCAAGGCCGTCATCCATGACAGCGGCCCCCTTCTGGTGCTGGCTGGCGCCGGCACGGGCAAGACGCGCGTGCTCACGACGCGCATCGCTCACCTTTTGATCACAGGTCGGGCGCGACCGTCGCAGATCTTGGCCGTCACCTTCACCAACAAAGCGGCCCGCGAGATGCTGGACCGCGTAGCGCAACTGATCGGCGGCGCGGCCGATGGCATGTGGCTCGGCACCTTCCATTCGGTCGGCGTGCGTGTCCTGCGCCGCCATGCCGAACTGGTCGGGCTGAAGAGCAACTTCACCATCCTCGACACCGACGACCAGACGCGGCTGATCAAGCAGCTCCTGCAGGCCGAAGGCATCGACGACAAGAAATGGCCGGCCCGCGTGCTTTCCGGCATCATCCAGCGCTGGAAGGACCGCGCCCTGCCGCCCGAGAAGGTCGGTACCGACGATGCGGGGGACTTCGCCAACGGCAAGGCGGCCGAGATTTACAGGCAGTACCAGACGCGCTTGTCCGAGGTGAACGCCGTCGATTTCGGCGATCTGGTGATGCTCTGCGTCAAGCTCTGGCAGGAGCATCCCGACGTACTGGCGCAATATCATCGCCGCTTCCGTCACCTCCTGGTCGACGAATACCAGGACACCAACGTGGCGCAGTATCTGTGGCTGCGCCTGCTCGCGCAGGGTACGCCGGATGTCTGCTGCGTGGGCGACGACGATCAGTCGATCTATGGCTGGCGCGGCGCGGAGGTGGGCAACATCCTGCGCTTCGAGAAGGATTTCCCGGGCGCGGCCATCGTACGCCTGGAACGCAACTACCGTTCGACACCCCACATCCTCGCTGCAGCCTCGCACCTGATCGCCCACAACGAGGGCCGCTTGGGCAAGACCCTGTGGACGGAATTGAAGGAAGGGGAGCGCATCTCCCTGCGTGGCGTGTGGGATGGCGACGAAGAGGCGCGCCAAGTCGGCGAGGAGATCGAGGCGCTTCAGCGCGAGAAACATCCGCTGGCCCAGATCGCGATCCTGGTGCGCGCGGGCTTCCAGACCCGCGAGTTCGAGGAACGCTTCATCACCATGGGCCTGCCCTATCGTGTGATCGGCGGGCCGCGCTTCTACGAGCGTCAGGAGATTCGCGACGCGCTGGCCTATTGCCGCGTCACCGTGCAGCCCGACGACGATCTCGCCTTCGAGCGCATCTACAACACACCGCGCCGCGGCCTGGGCGAGTCGGCGTTGGCGACGCTGCGCTCCATCCAGCGCACACAGAAAATCTCGTTGTTCGAGGCGACGCGCCGGGCGCTCGAGACCGACGAGTTGAAAGCTCGGCCGCGCAAGTCGCTGGGCGATCTGGTCAAGAATTTCGACCGCTGGCGCTCGATGCTGGAGGGCATGAACCATGTCGAGGTGGTCGAAACGCTTCTCGACGAGTCCGGCTACACCGACATGCTGCGCGCCGACCGTTCTCCCGAGGCCGAGGGACGACTCGAGAACCTCAAGGAACTCACCAACGCGCTGCAGGAGTTCGACACCCTGCCCGCCTTCCTCGAGCACGTGGCACTGCTGACAGACAATGCCGAGAAATCCGGCGGCGATATGGTGAGCGTCATGACGCTCCATGCCGCCAAGGGCCTGGAGTTCGACACCGTCTTCCTGCCGGGCTGGGAGGAAGGCCTGTTTCCCAACCAGCGAGCGCTCGACGACAAGGGCTTGGCCGGCCTGGAGGAGGAGCGGCGGCTCGCCTATGTCGGCCTCACCCGCGCGCGCAAGCGGGCTTACGTCTCCTTCGCCGCCAATCGCCGTGTCTTCAACCAATGGCAGGCCGCGATCCCCTCGCGCTTCCTGAAGGAGTTGCCGACGGACCAACTGGCCGAGAGCAGCGACGCCGGCCTCTACGCTACCTACTCTGCGGGCCATCACGGCGGCCTGCGCGATCAGGCGAGCGGCTTCGACTATGAGAGCCTGGGCGTCACCAACATGGGCCGGGCGCGCACACGCTGGCGGGACGCGACGCTCGACGACCGCCGCGCGGTCGAAGGCGACAAGCCCGACCTTGCGATTGGCCAGCGTGTCTTTCACCAGAAGTTCGGCTACGGCCGCATCATCGCCATGGACGGCAACAAGCTGGACATCGATTTCGAGAAGGCCGGTCCGAAGAAGGTTCTCGACAGCTTCATCGAGGCCGCGTGACAGGCTGGACGGCCTGGCGGGACGTTCCCGCCACCGAGCGCCTCGCCAATGAGCAGGCCCTGGAACATCTCGCCGAGGACGGCTTCGTCGTCACCAGCCGCGAGCTGTCACGCGACGGGCCGTGGCGCATCGAGATCTTCGGCGAGGGCGAACGTCCGACATTGCACGGCCATTGGACTTGGGAGGAACTGCCCGACAAGGACTGGGTGACCGAGAACCAGCGCTCGTTCCAGCCGTTCCGGGTCGGTCCCTTCTGGGTTCATCCCTCGCACAACGCCGAGGGCATTCCCACCGGCGCCCTTCCGCTCCGCATCGATGCCGGCATGGCCTTCGGCACGGGTACGCACGCCACCACGCGCGGCTGCCTGGAGATGCTGGCCAGCCTCGATCCGAACGAGACCCGTAACAGCGTCGACGTCGGCTGCGGCTCGAGCATCCTCGCCATAGCCATGGCAAAGCTCTGGCAGCGCCCGGTGCTGGGCGGCGACAACGATGCGCAGGCGGTCGAGGTCGCGATCGAGAATGCCGCGCTCAACGGCGTGGCAAACTTCTGCCGCTTCTTCACCTCCATCGGCCTGAGCACGCCTGATCTCGCCGCGCCGGCGCCCTACGACTTGATCGTCGCCAACATCCTGGCCGGCCCGCTGGTGGATCTCGCCGAGCCGTTCGCCAAAGCCACCAAAGCCGGCGGCCGCGTCTTGCTGAGCGGCCTGCTGCTCGAACAAGCCGACATGGTCCTCGCCGCCTACAGCGGACAGGGCTTCACGTTGGCGCGCCATATCGATCTCGAGACAGGAGGTGCCCAATGGCGCACGCTCCTGCTCCGCAAAGGTTGAGAGACCGATATGGAATACACCTAGACTTGCAAGTGCTGTGGCGAGACGTTCAACACATTGCCCTGGAGTTACGCGATCGAGGGGCCGGACAACTGGTACGCCTTGTCGGCAGAGGAGAGGGCAACACGTGCGCAGATAAATGACGACCAATGCATCATCGATGATAAGGAATTCTATCTTCGCGGCTGTTTGGAAATCCCGGTCATCGATCATCCGGACGACCCCTTCGTATGGTTGGTCTGGGTTTCGGTGTCTGCCGAGAGCTTCCAGTACACCTCTGACCGCTGGACCGACGAGATCGGCCCCGATGAGGCCCCTCGCTTCGGCTGGCTCAGCAATCAGATTCACGGCTATCCGCTGCCGGCAGATGGCGTCAAATGCCATGTCCATCTGCGGTCGGGAGACCTCCGATCGACGATCGAGCTCGAGCCAACCAACTATTCACTCGCCGTCGAACAACGCGAGGGGATCACCTTGGAGCGCATCCAGGAAATTGCGGCGATGGCGATGGGCCACTGAGCGAGTTGGGACGCCCGCGGCTTGCATGAGCCTTCTACAAACGAAAAGGGCCGGCGGATGCCGGCCCTCGTACGCTTACGCTACGCTACAAACTTTAAGCGGCGTGACGCAGGTTCTGGTTCGCGGGCGCGCCGTGCATCGGCGACGCGTCGAAGTGCGGCTCGACACCGGCGGCCTCGCGGACCGCGAAGGGGATGTCCGCGCGGGTCAGGCCGAGGTCGGCGAGCTCGCGGTCGGTCATGCGGAAAAGCTGGGCCTCGGCGGCGCGCAGACGGAAGTCGGCCTTGAGGGCCCGGAAGAGACGGCCGAACTGGCGGCCGGCCCAGAGGATGGCTTCGGCGATTAGATTGGCGAACATGGCAGCACGCGCATATCGAGCGCGCCTCTCAAGAAGACGGTGGTCGTCATGGGTGAATCCGATCCGGGTAAGGTCGTTGATCCCGGCCGGGGTGGTTTCGCTGGTCAGCTTCTGAAAGCTCTGGATCGGCTGGGTCATCATGGGCCTTACTCCTGATTGTGCATCGCAAGACGACTTTGCTGCGCTGCACAGACGCAATATAGGCCCTTGAGTTACAATCAAAACCACGAGGTTCATCGATCCTGCTATGCGTTCGATGCATGAGGTCCAATAAATTGGCATTTCGCGGTTGCGAGAGTACGAAAATTGCTCAGATTGCCTGCATCCGGGCTGGCGCGTAGGGTCGCTCTCTCATGAGCAGCGCCCCCGACGACGTCCTCCAGCTTTTGCGCCAGCGCGGCCGGAATCCCGAGCCGCAGGCGCTGGAATCCCTGATGCGCGGCGTGGCCGCCGCCCCCGAGGGGCTGGCCGGCCCGGAATGGGTCGAACTCATCGATCCGCAGCCCGATCCCGCTCTTACCAAGGTCCTCACCGCTTGGCGGAACGAACTCGCTCAAGCCGATGGCGGCCTGGAGGCCTCGCCCGCCCCCGCCGAGCGGCTGGCGTTGCTGCGCGCCGAGTTGAAGCGCCGCGGCCTCGATGGCTTCGTCGTGCCGCGTGCCGACGAACATCAGGGCGAATACGTCGCCGCCCAGTCCCAGCGTCTGGCCTGGCTGACCGGTTTCAAGGGCTCGGCTGGCTTGGCCATCGTGCTCGCCGATCGAGCCGCGATCTTCATCGACGGGCGCTACACGCTCGCCGTGCGCGCGCAGGTCGACACGACGGCCTTTACGCCCCTCCAGATCCCCGAGGAGTCGCCTGAAATCTGGATCGCCGAGAACCTGCCCAAGGGCGGCAAGCTCGGCTTCGATCCCTGGCTGCAGACCGTGGACGGCCAGGAGCGCTTCGCCCGGGCGGCCCAACGCGCCGGCGGCAGTTTCGTGCCGGTCGACTCCAATCCCATAGACGTCGTATGGCATGATCGTCCCGCCGCACCGCTCGCGCCCGTGTTGCCCCATCCCGTCGAGTTCGCGGGCGAGACGAGCGAGGCGCGGCGCAAGCGCATCGGCGCGATCGTGCAGACACGAGGCGCCGACGTGGCGTTGCTGACAGCGCCCGACTCCATCGCCTGGCTGCTGAACGTGCGCGGCGGCGACATTCCCCGCACACCCTTCGCGCTCGGCTTCGCTCTCCTGCACGGCGACGGTCACGTCGACCTGTACATGGATCGTCGCAAGATTCCCGACCGCACGGTCCAGTGGCTCGGCAATGCCGTGACGCTCGCGCCGCCCGACGAGCTCGGCAGCGCGCTCGACATGCTGGGCCAGACCGGCCGCAAGGTGCTGATCGAAGGCTCGACCGCGCCCTATTGGGCCGCGACCCGCCTGCACGCCGCCGGTGCGCCGCTGATTCGCGATGCCGATCCGGTGGCGCTGCCCAAGGCCTGCAAGAACGCCGTCGAGCTGGAGGGCATCCGCGTCGCCCATCGCCGCGACGGCGCCGCGGTCAGCCGCTTCCTGGGCTGGCTCGGCAATGAGTCGAAGAGCGGCAAGCTGCGCGAAATCGAGGTCTCCGACCGCCTGCAGGCGATGCGCCAGGAGACCGGCCGGCTGCGCGATCTTTCCTTCGATACCATCTCCGGCGCGGGCGAAAACGGCGCGATCGTGCACTACCACGCCACCAAGGCGACCGAGCGTACGCTCGAACCGGGCTCGCTTTATCTCGTCGATTCGGGCGGCCAGTATCGCGACGGCACGACCGACATCACGCGCACCGTGGCGATCGGCACGCCGACGCCCGAGATGAAGGACCGCTTCACCAGAGTGCTCAAAGGCCATATCGCGCTCGCCATGGCGCGCTTCCCCGCCGGCACGACGGGCTCGCAACTCGACGCGCTGGCCCGCTACGCGCTGTGGCAGGCCGGGTTGGACTACGACCATGGCACGGGCCACGGCGTCGGCGCCTATCTCTCGGTGCATGAGGGGCCGCATCGCATCTCCAAGATGCCGAACAACGTGGCCTTGCAGCCCGGCATGATCGTCAGCAACGAACCCGGCTACTACAAGGCCGGCGCCTATGGCATCCGCATCGAGAACCTGGTGGCGGTGAAGGAAGCCAGGATCGACGGCGCCGACCGCCGCTACCTTGAGTTCGAGACGCTGACGCTCGCACCGATCGACCTCAATGCGATCGATGTCACGCTGCTGACCAATGCCGAGAAGGATTGGCTGAACGCCTACCATGCGCGCGTCCGCGAGGTCGTCGAGCCGCAGGTCGACGAAGCAACGAAGGCTTGGCTCGACCAGGCGACCCGCGCGATCTAGCGTCGCCGACATGACCCCATCGGAGCAAGTCGACAAGCACATCGCCGCCATTTCGGACTGGCGCGGCAAGACATTCGCCACTATCCGCAAGGCCGTCCTCGCGACCGACCGCGAAATCGTCGAGGAATACAAGTGGCGCGGTACACCTCTCTGGTCGCTCGACGGCATGATCGCGGTCTGCAATGCCTTCAAGGGACGAGTGAAGGTCACCTTCGCCTACGGCGCGCGTATCGCCGACCCCGACAAGCTCTTCAACGACGATTTCAACGGCAACACGCGCCGGGCGATCAACTTCTTCGAGGGCGACAAGGTAGACGAGCGTGCCCTGAGGGGGCTCGTTCGCGCCGCCATCGAGCATAATCGCGACAAGCTGAAGAAGAACGTGAAGCCGAAGAAGAGCGGGTCCGCAAAGAAGGCAGCGACGCCCGCACGCACGAAGGCGCGCATGGCGAAGAAGAGCGCCTGATCCGCCTGCCGGGCTGTGGCCGGTTCCTCAGAATCACAAACGCTTCTGGTAGTTACCGAAAGTTACCGCTAAACGCACCAAATTTAGCGGGCGATCTTGCGCCGCCGCACATCACCGCCCTCGATCTGCCCCACCGTGCAGCGTCTCCTGCGGTCCCCGCGCTTTGGCCTCTTTAAGTCGGATGCGGGCCTTGGATCCGGGTCTCCTGCGCCAGCGCGGAGCGTAGCCGCGCCTCCATGGATTCCCCCATTTCCGATCAATGGATCGACGCGGCGGCTTTCCGGCCACACCCTAGGTCGTCGCGACCAGCAGTTCCTCGGTGTTATTCGGCGGCCGAAGGCCGTCGCTGCGGCCAGCGAAGTAGCGTTCGGCAAGGGTCGCCGTCGAGACATGCTTGGCGTCCTTGAAGCCCGCCTCATGCGCCATGGCGATCATCTCGTCGGGCATGAAGAAGCTGATGAACGGCGTGCCGCTCGCCCGGGCACCCTTCTCCGCCATCCGCAGGCCGGGCTGGACGTCGGGGTCGGCGCACTCCAGTGGCATCAGGAAGGTGAGCGCAAAGGTCGATCCTTTGGCGAACGCTGCGACCTCGCGCAGCATGTCCATGATCGCCTCACGCGTGAGGTACATGCTGACGCCGGTGGCGGTCACTACGGCAGGCTTGACGGTGTCAAATCCGGCCGCGACGAGCTTGCGGCCCCACGCCTCGCCCGCCTCGAAATCGACCGGCACCAGCTTCAGCCCATTGGACACGCCGTGTCCCGTCTCGATCAACCGCTGCCGCTTCCACGCCTGCGGCGCGGGCCGATCGATCTCGAACACACAAAGCTTCGCGGCGACCTCCGGCTGGCGCTGAACGAACGTGTCGAGCCCCGCGCCGAGGATCACATACTGACCGACACCACGGCCAGTCTGGTCGACGACAAGATCCTCGATGAAGCGCGCCCGGGCGACGATCGAGGCGCGGAAAGGCTTTATGCCCTCGGCATGCATGTCCGGACGCTGACGCCAGTTCGCATCAGGCGCCGCGAGTTCGAGACCCACTCTGTCCTCGAGCACAGGAGGGGACGCATCGACCTCGAGATGCAGCGCGCGCCACAGGGCGACGCGCACCGCCGTGCTGTCGGGAGCGGCGTCCATGGCCGCCCGACTCAGTCCTTCACGGCCGTGCGGCCGAGGATCACGTCCTCGTAGACGTGCAACGACGGCAGGCCGCCCGTATGAATGAACAGGACCTTGGCATTAGGCTTGAAGTAGCCCTGGCGTGCCAGGCCGATCAGGCCGGCCATGATCTTGCCGGTGTAAACCGGGTCGAGCAGCACGCCTTCGGTGCGCGCCAGCATCTGCACGGCCTCGACCATCTTGGCGTTGGGCACGGAATACTTCGGCTGCCAGAAGCCGCCGACACTCTTCACTGCCTCGGGCGGCACCTTGCCGATGCCGAGCAGGTCGGCGACGGCCTGGGCCTCCTTGCGCACCAGCGGCTCCTGGTCGGCTGGATCACGGCTCACGCCGATGCCGATCAGCGGAACCTTGATGTTGTTGCCGTAGAAGCCCGCGGCCATGCCGCCATGGGTGCCCGAACTGCCCGAGCCGACGACGACGGTGTCGAACGTCACGCCCATGTCGAGCCACTGCTGCTGCATCTCCTGCACGCAGGCGACATAGCCAAGGCCGCCGATCGCATTCGAGCCGCCACCCGGGATGATGTAGCCCTTGCGGCCGAGCGAGGCGAGTTCCTGGGCAATTTTCGACATCGCCGCGCCCATGTCCGAACCGCCCGGCATCACGGTGATGGCCTCGACACCCATCAGCTCGAACATGAAGTTGTTGCCGCCTGCTTCCTTCTTGTAGCTGTTGGGCACGCGCTCCTCGATCACGAAGCGCGCCTTGAGCCCTTCCTTGACGGCGGCCGAGAGCGTGATGCGGCAGTGGTTCGATTGCGGCGCTCCGCAGGTGATCAGCGTGTCGGCGCCCTGCGCCAGAGCGTCGGCGACGAGGAACTCGAGCTTGCGGGTCTTGTTGCCGCCCGGGAAGAGCCCCAGCATATCGTCGCGCTTGATCCAGATCTCCGGTCCAACCCCGCCGGGGCAGCTCGCCGCCAGTGCCTTGGTGAAATGCGGCAGCTTCTCGATCGGCGTAGGATGCTCGGTGTAGCGACGACGCGGAAAACGGGACAAATCCATCTCAGCAAACTCCCGGCGAAATGCTTCTTTCGGGCGCCGACTGCGCCCCTTCTTGACGGCGCCTGCTCTAACATCCTACCGGGGTACATGGAAGCCGGCCGTCCATGAAGTGGCCGTTCGCACTGCGTCGGACATTCTTGCTCCCTCAACAAATACTTTTATTTCCCCCACTATTTTCAATCGCTATCAATCGTCGATTGAGCGATGATTTCTAGCGACTGGGGGGAGTAGTTGTGAGCAAGGTTTTCAGTCGTCGCCGACTTGCAGCGATGTCCATTGCCGGCGTTTTGTCTTCCGCGGCGGGCAGGGCCCAGACCATCGACCAGGCAGCTCCTATCGTCACTCCACCTGTGATCACGCCGCCCATTGGCAATCCATTCACGAATTTGACCGCACCTGCCGTGGCATCGCCCGCTCCCGTGCTTGGCCAAATCGACAAGGCAAAGCCCTATTACCTCTACTTCCAGCGCAGCCTGGACGTCCTTTCCACGAACCACCTACGCGACGCGCTTGTAAAGCTGGTCGAGAGCGAAGTCGCAGACATCACGTTGGTTCTGAATTCTGTCGGCGGTCTGGTCGCGCCCACGCTTCATTTGTACAACCTGATCCGTTCATTGCCGGTTACGATCAAGACTCATGGTCAGGATCTTGTGGCTTCCTCGGCAACGATCCTGATCCTTGCTGGCGACCAGCGCACCGCAGACATGGGGACCCGGTTCTGGCTTCATGGCATGTCGGGCCCGCTCATCACTCAGATGAACACGCCTCAGTTCGAAGAACAGATGCAGCTGTTCCACGATCAGGAAAGCATCTTCGAGCGGATCTACAAGGAGCGCACCAAGATCCCCTCAAGTGATCTCGAGAAGATCAAGCACGAAACCATCACCTACGACGCAGAGACCGCGCTACAGCACGGCATCATTTCGCAGATCACGCCATTGAAACTTCCCGCAAGGGCCAAATTGGTATTCTTCGACTGAAGCTCCGAAAGTCGAGGGAACTGCCGGCCGCGCTGGTGCCGTTCAGGAAGACAGTTTGGCCCACTCCGCTTCGCTCAGGGTCTGAATGCCGAGCTCGGCGGCCTTGCGGGCTTTCGAGCCGATATTTCCGCCGGGGCAGCTCGCCGCCAGCGCCTTGGTGAAGTGCGGCAGCTTCTCTATCGGCGTGGGATGCTCGGTTTAGCGGCGACGCGGAAAACGAGACAAATCCATCTCAATCAACTGCCGGAAGACTTCATAGGGCGTGTTGCCCCTTTCGAAACGGCGGCTTGGTCTACCATCCCCCTCAGGCTTGGAGAAAGGTATCCACGGCCACAGGTTTCGCCGCATCTGGCCCGTTCTGTGCTGCTGGCCTAGTGTTTCGGCAAAATAGCCGGCGCGTGACGCTGGTATTCAGGGAGGTACCCACGGCCGACGCGCGCGACCATTGGGGTAAGGTCTACAGAGCCACAGCCGAAACGGCCGTGAGTTGGTATCAGCCTCATTTGACACGCTCGCTGGCCTACGTGCTGGCGGCGGGCGATCAGTCGACTTCGATCATCGATATCGGCGGCGGCGCCTCGACGTTGGTCGACGATCTGCTGTCCCGTGACTATGCTGACGTCACTGTCCTCGACGTAGCCGAATCGGCGCTCGCTCAGGCCAGGGCGCGCCTCGGCACCAAGGCCGAGAAGGTGTCGTGGATCGCAGCCGACATCACGACCTGGCGCCCGGTACGCCCCTACCAGATCTGGCACGACAGGGCGGTCTTCCATTTCCTGACGACGGATTCGCAGCAGTCCGCCTATATCGCGGCGCTGCGGGCCGCCACGCTCCCCGGATCGACGATCATCATGGCGACCTTCGCGCCCGACGGTCCGGAGACCTGCGACGGCCTGCCGGTGCAGCGCTACAGCCCGCAGTCCCTGATCGCGCGCCTCGGCCCTTCCTTCTTCCTGCTGGACGACACCCGCGAGACGCATACGACTCCTGGCGGCACCGAGCAGCCCTTCTCCTACGCGATCATTGGGCGGACAGCTTGACCCACTCTTCTTCCGTCAGGGTCTGAATCCCGAGCTCGGCCGCCTTGCGGGCCTTCGATCCGGCATTCTCGCCGACGACGACCAGGCTGGTCTTCTTGGAGACCGAGTCGGTGACCTTGGCGCCCAGCTCCTCGGCGCGGGCCTTGGCGGCGTCGCGGGTCATGGTCGAGAGCTCGCCGGTGAAAACGACGATCTTGTCCTTGAGCGGCGCGTCGGCCGCGATCACCCGGCGCTTCACAGGCTCGACAGTGAGCTGCTTGCGCAGATCCTTGATGATGTCGACCGTATGGCCCTCGGTGAAGAAGGCGCACATGGCGTCGGCCGTGGTGACGCCGATCTGCTCGATGTTGCAGAGACGGCCATAGCTCTCGCCGACTTCTGCCGTCGCCTTTTCCTTCTTCACCTCGTCGGACTGCTTCTTGCGCTCCTTGGCGGCCTTCAGCATCTCGGCCAGCCAGTCGTCGACGTCGCCATATTCCTGCGCCAGGATCTTGGCCGTCGCCTCGCCGATCAAAGGAATGCCGATGGCATTGATGAAGCGGTCGAGCGAGATGGTGCGTCGCGTCTCGATGGCCGTCACAAGGTTGCGCACCGAGAGATCGCCCCAGCCCTCGCGCTTCTTGATCTCGCTCACCTTCGACGGCAGGCGGAAGATGTCGCCCGGGATCTTGAGCAGGCCGTCGTTGAAGAAATTCTCGATGTGCGTACCGCCCAGGCCCTCGATGTCGAAGCAGTTGCGCGACACGAAGTAGCGCAGCCGCTCGACCTGCTGGAACGGGCATTCCAGGCCGCCGCTGCAACGCCGCACCACGCCGCCCTCCTCGGCCTTCACTTCCGTCTTGAGCGGGCAAGGGCAGTGCGTCGGAAAATGATACTTCCGCGCGTTCTTCGGCCGCTCCTCGGGCACGAAACCCAGCACCTGCGGGATCACGTCGCCCGCCCGCTGGATGGTCACCATGTCGCCCACGCGTACGTCGAGGCGCTCGATCTCGTCGGCATTGTGCAGGGTCGCGCGCGCCACCACGACACCGCCGACATTCACGGGCTCGAGCTCGGCCACTGGCGTGAGCGCGCCTGTGCGGCCGACCTGGATGTTGATGCCGTTCAGCCGGGTACGCGCCTGCTCCGCGGGGAACTTGTGCGCGATCGCCCAGCGCGGCGCGCGACTCACGAAGCCCAGCCGCTCCTGCCAGTCGATGCGGTCGACCTTGTATACGACGCCGTCGATGTCATAGGGCAGCGACGGTCGGTCCTCGCCAATGTTCTTGTAGAAAGCGCGCACCTCGTCGCCCGTGCGGCATAGCTTGGTCAGCGGATTGATCTTGAAGCCCCACTCCTTGAGCAACTTCAGGTACTCGCTGTGCGTCTTCCAAGAGCGCGGCTCAGCCTCGCCCCAGGCATATGCGAAGAAACGCAGGGGACGCGAAGCGGTGATGTCCGGATCGAGCTGGCGCAGCGAGCCGGCGGCGGTGTTGCGTGGATTGACATAGGCCTTCTCGCCGGCCGCGATCTGGCGGGCGTTCAATTCCATGAACGCCTTGCGCTCCATGTAGACTTCGCCGCGTACGTCGAGCGATTTCGGCACGCCCTTGCCTTTGAGCTTGTGCGGAATGTCCTTGATGGTCTTGAGGTTCGCCGTGACGTCCTCGCCCGTCGTGCCGTCGCCGCGCGTGGCGCCCTGCACGAACTCGCCATCCTCATAGCGCAGACTGATCGACAGACCGTCGATCTTGGCCTCGCAACTGAAGGCGATCTCGGCATCGGACTTGAGATCGGTCTCGCGCTCCAGACCGCGCCGAACACGGTCGAGGAAGCCCTGCAATTCCTCGTCGGTGAAGGCGTTGTCGAGGGACAGCATCGGCCGGCGATGCGTGACCTTGGCAAAAGCCGTCGTCGGCGTTGGCGCCACCCGCTGGGTCGGGCTGAACATATCGACGAGCTGCGGGAATTTCGCCTCGATCGCCTTCAGGCGCTGACGCAGCTTGTCGTATTCGGCGTCGGAAATCTCCGGCGCGTCCTTCTCGTGATAGAGCTTGTCGTGGTGGCCGATCTCCTCGGCCAGCCGCTTGTGCTCCGACCGTGCCTGGCGCTCGGTCAGCTCCTCGACCTTCAATGCGGCGACGACTTTGGCGGCTTTCGACATGATCAGGCCGTCGCCAGAAGCTTGTCGGCCGCGGCGCGCGCCTCGGCCGTGACTTCGGCGCCCGACAGCATGCGCGCGATCTCCTCGCGGCGGCCCTTGGCGTCGAGCGACAGCACGTCGGTGCTGGCGGCGTTGCGGGTCGTCGTCTTTCGGATCAGCCAGTGCCGGTCGGCGACCGCTGCAACCTGCGGGGAATGCGTGACCACGAGCACCTGCACTTCCTTCGCCAGTCGCTTGAGCCGCTGGCCGACCGCCGCGGCCGTGGCACCGCCGATGCCGCTGTCGACCTCGTCGAACACGATGGTCGCCGCATCGCCTACCTTGGCCAGGCAGACCTTGAGCGCCAGCAGGAAACGCGAGAGCTCGCCCCCCGAGGCGATCTTGGCGATCGGCGCCGGCGGCGCGCCGGGATTGGTCGAGACGGTGAACTGCACGCGGTCGGTGCCCTCGGCCGACCAATCGGATTCGTGGAGCGGCGCGAACTCGGTGACGAACTTCGCCTTCTCGAGCTTGAGCGGGCCGAGCTCGGCCATCACGGCCTTGTCCAGCCTCGCCGCACCCTTGCGCCGGGCGGCGGCCTGCGTCTGCGCGGCCTTCACATACTCCTCGCGCGCGGACCTGGCGGCGGCGGCGAGCTTCTTCAGGCCGGCCTCGCCGCTGTCGAGTGCCGCGAGCTGCTCGGCCATCTGCTCGGCGAGTGGTGCGAGGCCAGCGACGGAGACGTTGTGCTTGCGGGCGGCCGCGCGGAGCGCAAACAGGCGCTCCTCGATCTTCTCGAGCTTGGCCGGATCGAATTCCAGCGCCTCTTGCGCTGTCTCGAGCTGGGCCTGTGCCTCCGTCGCCTCGGAGAGCGCACGATCGAGCGACGCGAGCGAGGCATCGAGCCGGCCGGCGGCCTTGTCGACATTGCGCTCGACCAATCGATGTGCCGCCCGCAAGGCGGCGACGGCGCCACGCCCTTCCTCGAGTTCGCCCAGCGCCTGCGCAACAGCCTCACCCAGCGCACTGCCCGCGCGCAAAAGCTGGCGTTCGGCGGCGAGCGTTTCCTCGTCGTCTGCCTTGGGCGCCAGCGCCTCCAGCTCCTTCACCGCATGGCGCAGGAAATCCTCGTCTCGACGCGCCGCCGCTGCGGCCGCTTCGGCGTCGGCACGCGCCTGCTCGGCCGCACGCCAGGCCTGCCACGCGGCGCGAACGAAGGCCGACTGCTTCTCCAGACCCGCAAAGGCGTCGAGCGAGGCGCGGTGGGTGGCCATGTCGAGCAAGCCGTGCTGCTCCATCTGACCCTGGATCTCGACCAGTGTGTCGCCCAACCGTCGCAGCAGCGTCACCGAGGCGGGCTGGTCGTTGACGAAAGCGCGCCCGCGGCCGTCGGCGCCGACGGTGCGGCGCACGGTCAGCACGTCCTCATCGTCGAACCCCTGCTCCGACAGGATGGCGTGGGCGGCGTGATGACGAGGCAAATCAAACGAGGCGGCGACGGAGGCTTGCGTGGCCCCCCGCCGGACAGCGGCGCTGTCGGCGCGAGCTCCGAGTGCCAGGCCCAGCGCATCGATCAGGATCGACTTGCCGGCGCCCGTCTCGCCGGTCAACGCGCCGAGGCCCGGATCGGAGGCGTGCGTGAAACTGAGATCGAGCTTTTCGATCAGCACGAAGTCGCGGATCGAAAGCGAGAGAAGCATGGCCGCCCGTCAGAACAGTCCGAAGAACCAGCCGCTCTTCTTCTCGTCGGGCGCTGGAGTTCCCTCGCCGGTAATCAGGTAATAGCTGTCCTGATACCAGTCGCTGCCCGGGAAGTTGTAGCCCAGCACCGCGGCGGTCTCCTTCGCCTCGCTCTTCACGCCCAGTGCCAGATAGCACTCGACGAGGCGGTGCAGCGCCTCGGGCACGTGCGTCGTCGTCTGGTAGCGCTCGATCACGGTGCGGTAGCGGTTGATCGCGCCGACATACTGCTGGTTCGACTGATAGTAACGACCGATATCCATCTCCTTGCCGGCAAGATGGTCGATGGTCAGCTCGACCTTCAGACGCGCGTCACGGGCGTAGGGCGTGTCGGGGAAGCGCTTGGCGACGTCGGACAACGCATCCAGCGCCTTCTGGGTCATGCCCTGGTCGCGGCGGACGTCTGAAATCTGCTCGTAGTAGCACAAGCCCTTCAGATAGTAGGCGTAGGGGATGTCCTTGTGGCCGGGATGCAGCTCGATGAAGTGGTCGAGCGCGATGATGGCGTCGTCGTACTTGTTGGACTGATAGTAGGTGAAGGCCGCCATGATCTCGGCCTTGGTCGCCCACACCGAATATGGATGCTGGCGATCGACCTCCTCGAACTCCTTGGCGGCGTGCTTGTAGTCCTGGGCGCCCAGATCATCGAGCGCGCGATTGTAGAGCACCTCGACCGGCTGCTCGGTATAGGTCTCGTCCTTGTCCGAACTGAACCAGCTGCAGCCCGAGACCAACGCCGCGAGGGCCAGCGCCAGCGCGCCACACGTCCTGCTCACCAACACTTTCGCCATGCGCTTCCCGGAACCGTTGTGCCGGCGCGTTATATCACGCTGCCGACAAAAAAAGAGGGGCCGAAGCCCCTCAAGAATGCGTGGAAATCCGCGCGATCTGCGTCAATTGGCTTGGCGACGCAGGAACGCGGGAATTTGCAGGTCGTCGTCATCTCGCGCGGGCTTCGCACGCTCGGTGACGTCGAGATTGATCGAGGCCTGGGCCGGCGCGGGCGCTGGGGCAGCACGCATGACCGGCTTGGGCGCGACGGCCACGACATTGTCTGGTGCCGGAGCGGGCGCAGGAGCCGGAGCAGCCCGCACGACCGGAACCTCCGCCGGCGCTGAAGCAGGCGTCGCGCCCTTACCGGCCACGAAAGCGCCCGTGATGCGCTGGAAGAGGTTCGGCGCACGGCTCTCGCTCGCCACCGGACGGGCAACCACGGGACGCGTTCCGGGATCGGTGGTGCGCACTGCCGGCCGCATTGCCGGACGGCTGACCCGCCAATCGTTCTCGTCGACCAGCGCCTTCTGCGGTACCGGTGCAGGCGTCGGAGCCGGCGCGGGAGCCGCAGCGACGGGAGCTGCGACAGGCGCAGGCGCCGGGGCAACAGGTGCAGCGGCAATCGGCATCGGCACAGGAGCCGCCGCCTCGATCGGCATGGGCGCGGGGGCCACCGGCGCAGGCGCGGCCTGCATCACGGGAGCTGCTGGCGCCTGCATGACTTGCACAGGCGGAGCCTCGACGATCGGTTCAGGCGCCGGAGCGTACGCCTGGATCGGTGCGGCAACCGGAGCCGGCGCCGGCGCGACCGGCGCCGCGGCCATTACCGGAGCGGGTGCAACCGCAGCGGCCGGCATGGCAACACGGCCGACCGGCGCGGTCGGACGGCTGAGCGCGGGCTGGCCGGTCTGGGCCGGTCGGCTCATGTCGAGGTTGAGATAGTTCGGCGCGGGCGCCTGCTGGGCGGCGGCGGCGATGCCGGTCGCCACGACCGACACGCGCATGCGACCCTGCATCGAGGCATCGAACGTCGAGCCGAAGATGATGTTCGCGTCGCCGTCGACTTCCTCACGGATGCGGTTGGCCGCTTCATCGACCTCATGCAAGGTCATGTCGAGGCCGCCGGTGATGTTGATGAGCACGCCCTTGGCACCCTTCATCGAGTGATCTTCCAGCAACGGATTGGAGATCGCGCTCTCGGCCGCGACGCGCGCACGGTCCTGGCCCTCGGCCTCGCCGGTGCCCATCATCGCCTTGCCCATCTCGCCCATGACGGTGCGGATGTCGGCGAAGTCGAGGTTGATGAGACCGGGCATCACCATCAGGTCGGTGACGCCGCGCACGCCCATGTGCAGAACGTCGTCGGCCATCTTGAAGGCGTCCGCGAAGGTCGTCTTCTCATTGGCGATCTTGAACAGGTTCTGGTTCGGAATGACGATCAGCGTGTCGACGACCTTCTCGAGCTCGGTGATGCCCTGATCGGCCGACTGCATGCGGCGGCGGCCCTCGAAGTGGAAGGGCTTGGTCACGACGCCGATGGTGAGGATGCCCTGCTCGCGCGCCGCGGCCGCGATCACGGGCGCCGCACCGGTGCCGGTGCCGCCGCCCATGCCGGCCGTGACGAACACCATGTTGGCGCCGTCGAGGAGCTGCAGCAGCTCGGGCAACGCTTCCTCGGCGGCCTGACGGCCGACCTCGGGCCGCGCGCCAGCGCCCAGTCCCTGGGTGATGGTGATACCGAGCTGCACGCGGCGATCCGCCAACGACTGGCCGAGCGCCTGAGCATCGGTGTTGGCAACGATGAACTCGACGCCTTCCAGCGAGGCGCTGATCATGTTGTTCACGGCATTTCCGCCCGCACCACCAACACCGATGACGGTGATGCGCGGCTTAATCTCCGACTCCTTCTGGGGGAGACTGAGGTTGATTGTCATGAGGGCTTTCTCCACGCAAACGAGGGGGTTATCTGCCCGGAGTCCCGGCGTGAGCCTCGTTCTCGTTGGCAAGGCCCTATGCCGGCACGGGATTTTTATCGTTATCTACAGCATGTGGAGACAGCCAATCCCCACACACAACATATTGCCTAAAAGTTTTCCCTAATCCAACTGCCAATACGCCCGATTCGACTCGTCGGTGCTTCAACAACGACAGGTTGCGCTTGCGCGACCGCGTGATGCTGAAGCGCGAAGGAGAGAAGACCGGCCGCAGCAGAAAACGCCGGCCCGCCAGTCGAATCTGCAAGTCCCGCAAGCCTCAACGGCGCGCCGATGCGAAGCTTTTTGTTGAGGATCGCGCTCGCGACTTCGGGCACGCCATCGAGTTGACTGCCGCCACCGACCAGAACAGCGCGTCCACCCGCCAACTTATCCACACCGCTCGCCTCGAGTCGGCTGCGCACGAGCTCGAATGTCTCTTCGATGCGCGGACGGATGATGCCGACCAGGATCGAGCGCGGAATGTGGTTGGGATGCGTGCGATCCTCTTCACCGATCAGCGGCACATCGACGATGTCGTACTCGTCGTTGGGCTTGGCGACAGCGCGGCCGATCTGGGTTTTCATGCGCTCGGCGTGGGCGACCGGCGTCGAGAGGCCGCGGGCGATGTCGCGCGTGACATGCTCGCCGCCGACCGGGATCGAATCGACGTGGACGAGGTGACCTTCGTAGAAGACCGCGATCGAGGTCGTGCCGCCGCCCATGTCGATGAGAGTAACGCCGAGATCGCGCTCGTCGCTCACCAGCGAGCTCAAGCCGGCGGCGTGGCTGGCGACGACACGCTCGGAGATCTCGAGATGGGCGCGACGCACGCAGACCTGCAGGTTGCGCATCGCGCCGCTCGCCGCCGTCACGAGATGGACATCGACGCCCAGCCGCTCGCCGAACATGCCGCGCGCATCGCGTACCGGCGTGCTGTCGACCGAATAGCCGATCGCGGCCGAGTGAATGATATCGCGGTCGGCCGTCTCGGCCGGCAGCTGGATGTGTTGCTGCACGCGGCGCACGTCGCGCTCGCCGATCTCGTGGTGGCCGATCGCCACCTCGAGCGTCTGGTTGTGCGAGGCGGGCGAGCCGCCGCTTACGCCGACGATCACCTCGCGGACGTGCTCGCCGCACATCTCCTCCGCGGTGGACACGGCCGAGGAGATGGCCCGCGTGGCCGCCTCCATGTCGATGATATTGCCCGAGCGCATGCCGAGCGAGGGCTGGTGGCCGATGCCGACCACGCGCAGTCCCTGCCCGTCCACTCTTGCCACGAAGCACACGACCTTGGAGGTGCCGATGTCGAGTGCCGCGATCACGCCGTTTCTTGTCTTTGCCACGATATCCCCCGTGCTTACGCTACACGTTATCTTCCCTTGACCGTCATACCGGGCCGGCCGCCAGCTGAGCGTCGCCGGCAGCGGCCTTCTTTCTCAAATAAAGTTTGTCGGGCAGCCTGAGATCGACCACGCCAAACTCGCGCGACAGTAGATTGTAGGTCGCGTCGAGCTTGGCGAGGCGCTGCAGCGCCGCGACCGCGTCGCCTTCGGGCAGCATGATCTGCACGTCGTTCTTCAGGATCAGGTTCCAGCGCCGCTGGCCGACCCACACCGCCGCGCGCAGCTGCTTGGCGATCTTGGGCTCGTAGGCGAGCAGCAGCAGCAGGTCGCCGACATGCTCGGGCGCGCCCGGGCCGCCCAACAGCAGGAGCTTGTCGGCGCCCGGCGGCATGCGGCTCGCGCGCACGGTGCGGCCGTTGCCGTCGATCAGCGTGTATTCCTCACCGTTCTGCCAAATGGCGACGGCGCGCCGCTCCTTCAGCGTCACATAGAGCATGTTGGGCAACCGCCGCTCGACGGTGGCGCTCGCCACCCAGTCGATCGCCTCGAGCCGCTTGCGGGCCCCCTGCAGGTCGATACCCAGGAGCGAATCGCCGACCTTCACATTGAGGGCATCGAGAATCGCCTCCCGGCTCACATAGTCACGGCCCTCGACGGTGACATCGGTCAGCTTGAAGGGCGTGACCGCAGCCACCACGCTGTGGAAGGCGGAGTCCATGCGGTTCTGCACCGATTCGAGCAGGCCTTCATGCCAGGCCCACCAGCCACCGCCGCCGCCCATGCCCAGCAGCAGTACGGCGATGCCGAGCAGCATCGGCTGGCGCCAGAACGGCTTGCCCGTCTTGCGCAGCGCGCCACGCTTCTTGCGCCGGTCGTAGTCGCGCCGGCCGCTTTGCGTCCCGGATTTCTTGGCCGGGCGCTTCATGTCGGATGCCTCGCATGGTCGACCATCCAGGTCATCAGCGCGGGCCAGGAAATGCCCGCCCACTTGGCCTGCTCGGGCGCGAGCGAGAGCGGGGTCATGCCGGGCTGGGTGTTGAGCTCCAGCATCACCAGGCCGGAAGTGCCGGGCTTCTTGTCATTCCAGCGGAAGTCGGCGCGCGTCAGGCCCGAGCAGCCCAGCGCCTGATGCGCCATCAGCGCCCACTGTTTGGCCAGCTCGTAAACCTCGGCCGGCACGGGTGCCGGGACCAGATGCTCCGTGACACCGTCGGTATACTTGGCTTCGTAGTCGTAGAAGCGCGTCCGCGGGCGCAGCTCGGTCACGGCGACGGCCTTGTCGCCCATGTTGGCGACGGTGAGCTCGCGACCCGGCACGTACTTCTCGATCAGCACGCGCTCGCCGAACTGGGCCTCGGCCGCCTCGACAGCGGAAAGATTGTCGCCCTCGCGCACGATATGGACGCCGACGCTCGAGCCCTGGTCGATAGGTTTCACGACATAGGGACGCGACATGGGATCGCCGGTCGCCAACGAGCGGCGCTCGACGACCTTGCCCTCGGCGACGCGGATGCCGATCGAGGTGAAGACGTGACGCGCCATCGGCTTGTCCATGGCAAGTGCCGACGGTAGCACACCTGAATGTGTATAAGGCATCTTGAGGATCTCGAGCACGCCCTGGATGCAACCATCCTCGCCGTACTTGCCATGCAGGGCGTTGAAAGCGACGTCGGGCCCGCCGCCTTTGGCCGGCCGCAGGAAGTCGACGAGCGCGCGCAGGTCGCGCTGCACGTCGTACTCGATCACGGTGTGACCGCCCTCACGCAGCCCCTCGGCGCAAGCCTTGCCGCTCACCAGCGACACCTCGCGCTCGGGCGACCAGCCGCCCATCAGGACTGCGACGGTCTTGCTCATGAGCGCTCACCGATGCGGCGGATTTCCCACTTGAGCAGGACGCCGTGGGTCTCGAACACGCGGCGACGCACTTCCTCGCCGAGGCCTTCGATGTCGGCCGCAGTTGCCTCGCCGGTATTGATCAGGAAATTGGCGTGCTTCTCCGAGACCTGTGCGCCGCCGACGTTCAGGCCACGGCAGCCCGCGCGATCGATCAGCTCCCATGCCTTGAGGCCGGGCGGATTGGCGAAGGTCGAGCCGCCGGTGCGGCTGCGCGGCTGGGTCTCGGCCCGCGCGCCGTCGATCTCGGCGATTCTCCGCGCAATCACGAGCTGATCGCCCGGCGCGGCGTGCAGCCGCGCCGAGATGAAGATCCAGTCCGCAGGCGCGCTGCTGTGGCGATAGCCGAGCCCCAGCTCGTCCACCGTCACGTGATGCCGTTTGCCATGCCGATCGACGGCCTCGGCTGAGATGAGCACCTGCGCGAGATCGCCGCCATAGGCGCCAGCGTTGGTGGCGAAGGCACCCCCGATCGTGCCGGGAATGCCGCTCAAAAACTCGAGACCAGCCAGCGCATGCTCACGCGCCGTCAGCGCCACGTTGAGGTCGGGCGCCCCGGCGCCGGCAACCACTTCGGTGCCCTCGACCGCAATGCCCGTGAAACCACGCATCAGGCGGATCACCACGCCCTTCACGCCCCCGTCGCGGACGAGCAGGTTCGAGCCGACACCCAGCACCGTCACCGGCACCTCGTCGGGCAACGCCGCCAGGAAGCTCGCAAGATCCTCGGCATCGGCCGGACGGAACAGCACCTCGGCCGGACCGCCGGTGCGGAACCAGGTCTGCGGCCCGAGCGCTGCATCGGCCACGAGCCGACCGCGCGGCTTGGGCAGCCGGTCGATCAGGTGCGCGGAGGCCGAGTTGAGCGCCATCATGCGGCAGTTCCCGGACCGTGATCGTTGGCGACCGAGCGGAGATTGGCCTGCTCGGCCGAGAGCTGCTGCAACTGGCCGGGCAGCGCATGCGCCCAGGCGGTGATGTTGCCCGCGCCAAGGCAAACCACGACGTCGCCCGGCCGCGCCATGTGCCAGATCATGGCCGGCAGCTCGGCCGGCGCGCCGAGCGGCGACACGTCGCGATGGCCGGCTTGCCGTACCAAACTCACCAGCATGTCACGATTGACGCCTTCGATCGGCGCCTCGCCCGCGGCATAGACGTCGGCGATGATCACGGCGTCGGCGTCGGTGAAGCAGGTCGCGAACTCCTCGCGCAACGACGCGAGCCGCGTGTAGCGATGCGGCTGCATGACGGCGATCACGCGGCCCGATCCCCCATAGCTCTGGCGGGCGGCGCGCAAGGTCGCCGCGATCTCGACCGGGTGATGCCCATAGTCGTCGATGATGGTGATGCCGTGCGCCTCGCCTGTCTTGGTGAAGCGGCGCTTCACGCCGGAGAAAGACGCGAGCGCCTGACGGATCGTGTCGTCGGGCAGACCCATCTCCTGGGCAACGGCGATCGCGGCCAATGCGTTCTGGACGTTGTGCCGGCCGAACATCGGCAAGCGCAAACCCGAGATGGTGCGCGACTGGTTGGTGGCACGATGCTCGACCAGCGCATCGAAGGTCGCGCCGTTGCGATTGAGGTGGAGGTTCATCGCGCGGATATCCGCGTTGACGCCGAGCCCGTAGGTGATGATGCGGCGATCGGCGACGCGCGGGATCAGCGCCTGCACCTCGGGATGGTCGGCGCATAGCACGGCGAAGCCGTAAAACGGGATGTTCTCGACGAAGCGCACGAAGGCGTCGCGCAGCGCGTCGAACGTGCCGTAATGGTCGAGATGCTCAGGATCGACGTTGGTGACGACGGCGATGGTCGCAGGAAGGCGCAGAAACGAGCCATCCGATTCGTCGGACTCCACCACCATCCAGTCGCCCTGGCCGATGCGGGCATTGGTGCCGTAGGCGTTGATGATGCCGCCGTTGATCACCGTCGGATCGAGGCCGCCGGCGTCGAGCATGGCGGCGACCATCGAGGTGGTCGTGGTCTTGCCGTGCGTGCCGCCGACGGCGATCGACCACCTGAGGCGCATCAGCTCGCCCAGCATTTCCGCGCGGCGCACCACCGGCACGAACCGTGCGCGGGCGGCCAGCACCTCGGGATTGTCCTTCTTGACCGCCGAGGAGACGACGATGACCTGGGCGCTTCCGACATTGTCGGCGCGATGGCCTATGTGGACCTTGATGCCCAGCTCGGCGAGGCGACGGGTATTGGCGCTTTCGGCCAGGTCACTGCCCTGCACCTTGTAGCCGAGATTGTGCAGCACCTCGGCAATCCCCGACATGCCGATGCCGCCAATGCCCACGAAGTGGATCAGTCCGATATCGAGCGGCAGTGCCCTCATGCGGCAACTCCTGACGGCGAAAGGGAGGGAGCGGCGACCAGTTCGCCGACGAGGTCGGCAAGGCGCGCCGCGGCATCGGGCCGGCCGGCGGCGTGGGCAGCGGCGGCCATGGAGGCAAGCCGTTCGGGCGCCTCGAACAGCGCATGCAGATGACCAGCCAGGGCCGGCGCAGTGAACTCCGCATGCGGTATGACGATGCAGGCGCCTGCCGCCTCGAAGGCCCGGGCGTTCGCGGTCTGGTGATCGTCGGCAGCGTAAGGATAGGGAATCAGGATCGAAGGCCGACCGATCGTCGCCAGTTCGGCCACGGTCGACGCGCCGGAACGGCCGATCACCAGATGGGCGCCGGCGAGGCGCTGCGGCAGATCGACGAAGAACGGCGCCAGCTCGGCGACGACGTTCGCCCGCAGATAGCGCGCCCGGACGCGCTCGATATCCTCCGGCCTGCATTGTTGTACCAGCCGAAGACGTGCCCGCAACACCGCCGGCAACGACAGGATGGCCTCCGGAATGACCTGGCTGAAGGAGGCCGCACCCTGGCTGCCACCGAATACCAGAAGGTCGATCACGCGCTCCGCGCTCGGCGCACGATAGACGCCGTTGCGAAGAGCCCGGACCGATTCACGGACCGGATTGCCGACCAGGCGCGCTCGCGTTTCGTCGACGAAGCGGGTCGCAGCGAACGACGTCGCCACCTTCGACACGCCGCCCAGCACCAGCCGGTTCGCCTTGCCGAGCACGGCATTCTGCTCGTGCACCATTGCCGGCGTGCCGCGCAGCCGGGCGGCGATCATCGTCGGCACGGACGCATATCCTCCGAATCCGACGACTGCCGCCGGGCCGATCCGCCCAAGCGCGCGCCAGGCCTCGAACAGGCCGATGCCGAGCGACAGAGCAGCTCGCAGGCGGTTGCCCAGGGAACCGCTCGGGCTGGCCGAACGAATATAGTGGATCGGTCTCCGGGCGAGCGCTCCCTGCCATTGCCGGCCCCGCGAATCCGTCACCAGCGCGAAGGGCACGCCGCGCGCCTCGAGCTCGC